>OFMV01000503.1_pt1 | contig 35728 bp, 59 predicted proteins | sample 1541881 | NCBI WGS metagenome assembly OFMV01 (sample SAMN04209220, study PRJEB22552) | human gut metagenome | biome: gut; material: feces | host: Homo sapiens | place: USA: Oklahoma
CACCGCTTGGGAGGGTAGACCGTAAGATAGCCTTACTGCGGTACGTTGAGCGGCTCCCACTGCCGGACATTGCAGCACAAACACACTACAGCCGGACGGCGATAGGCTACCGGCTGAAAAGCATTGAAAAAATGCTGGATATGTGATATCATAATTTTAATTGGGTGCGATTTTTCACGAAACGCATTGAAGCGGCAGGCTTTCGGGTCTGCCGCTTTTCTTTTTGCACGAATTGTGGTATAATATTTATAGACAATTCGCCTAATGAATTGCTGGTGTGGTCTGTCCTAAAGATTTCTGTCAGCACAAGCGCACAGCTTACGAAATTTAGTCTCCCGCCCGCCTACTTGCAGTGCGTACCATGCGGGAGACGCAATTTTGCCACTTCGGTGGCAGGGCGATTATTCGCTCACTTATAATCCATCAGCTTTTAGCCTGGTGGATTTTGTTTTATTCGCACTAGTTTTGTCGAAAGCATTGCCATATATTGGATGATATGATATCTTAGCATTGCACTCCAAAGTGTGTGCCCTTAACAGTTAAGCGCTCATGCGGATTTTTCCGTGTGGGCGCTTTTCTTTTTTGTCCTTCGTTTGACGTTCGTTGACTCTCTCGGCGGCGAAAAAAGGTACACTTGGCGCAAAGGGAGGGAAGCTCAATGTGGCACAAGTTTAACCCGAACCCGCGCGGGAGCAGCGTAGGGGACTGCGTAGTGCGGGCCGTGGCAGCCGCAACGGGCCAAGACTGGGAGAAAGCTTACCTTGGGCTTGCGCTTACTGGCTTTATCGTCGGCGATATGCCCAGCGCCAACCGCACATGGGGCGCATACCTCCAAAAGCAGGGTTACAAGCGCGGCATGGTGGAGGCGGACTGCACCACCTGTTACACCGTGGCAGATTTTGCCCGGGAGTACCCGCACGGCGTGTATGTGCTGGGCTGCTCCGGCCACGTTCTGGCCGTCATCGACGGCGCGTGGTGGGACAGCTGGGACAGTGGCGCAGAATGCCCGATCTACTACTGGTACAAGGAGGAAAACGATGCCGATCTATAACGGATACCCGCAAGTGTTTTACCCGCAACAGCCGCAGGGGCAGCTTGAACAGCTCAGGGCAGCACAGTACCAGCCCCAGCCCGTCATGATGCCAACAATGCAGGGGCAGGCCGCACCGACTGACAGCGGCTTTATCTGGGTACAGGGCGAAGCGGCAGCTCGTGGCTATCTGGTAGCCAACGGGAGCCGAGTGCTTTTACTGGATGCCGATTCCGATACCTTCTACATCAAAGAAGTGGGGCAGGACGGCAGGCCGTTCCCTCTTCGCATTTACGATTACAAAGAGCGCACCAGCGGCCCCAAAGCGTCGATTGCAGCCACGCAAGCCGCAGGCGGGGAGTATGTCACCCGCAAGGAGTTCGACGAGTTGGCGGCAAAGCTGGCGGCGTTGGAGAAGCAAGAAGCACCAGAGCCGGAAAAGGAGGGCTAAACGATGGGCAGCAGCTTGTTTAATTCGATGGGCCGACAGGCTCAGAACCCTATTGGCGGGCAGTTCCAGCAGTTTATGGGCCAGATGCAGGGAAAGAACCCGCAGGAGATGATAAACCAGATGCTCACCTCCGGCCAGCTCTCACAGCAGCAGCTCAACGCCATTCAGCAGCGGGCGCAGCAGATCGCGCCGATGCTCAACGGCATGAAAAATATGTTTGGATTCTAAAATGCGGCCGCATTTAGAATAAATTTCAAAATCTAACGTAAAGGAGTAAAACTATGTCTCTTTCTTCTGATAGCACGGTTCTGACTATGCCGGTACAGCCCGCCAACGGCTACAGCAACGGCCTCAATGGCTGGGGCGGCGACTGGATGGGCTGGATCGTCCTCTTTCTGATCTTCGGCATGTTCGGCTGGGGCGGCATGGGCGGCTTTGGCTGGGGCGGCGGCATGGGCGGCGCTTCGCCTTATATGACCAGCGCTGTCACACAGGCAGACCTGCAGCGTGGCTTCGACAACCAGAGCGTCATGAACAAGCTGAACGGGCTTGAAAGCGGCCTGTGTGACGGCTTCTATGCCATGAACACCGGGATGCTTCAGGGCTTCAACGGCGTGCAGCAGGGCCTGAACGGTGTCACCAACGCCATGCAGCAGGGCTTCAACGGCACCAACGTTGCGCTGATGCAGGGTCAGAATGCTCTGGCTACACAGCTGGCAGACTGCTGCTGCAAGACCCAGACCGCGATCCAGGGCGTTAACTACAATCTGGCCACTCAAGAGTGCGACACCCGGAACCAGATGCAGCAGGGCTTCTGCGCAACGCAGAACGCCATGAACAACAACACCCGGGACATCATCGAGAATCAGAACAGCAACACCCGCGCGGTGCTCGACTTCCTGACCAACGATAAGATCGCCACCCTGCAGAGCGAGAACAACGAGCTGCGCCGGCCTGCTTCTCAGGATCGCCAGAGCGCGTTCCTGACCACCGCGATGAACGCACAGACCAACCAGATCATCGGGACTCTGCAGCAGAAAGCTCCCGTGCCTGCCTATCAGGTGCCCAACCCCAACGCCATTTACTATGGCTGTGGGACCGGCTGCGGCAGCTGCGCATAACTGAATCACGGCAACTGACTACAAATTATAGTCTGTTCAGCCCCTGAGCTGATTTTGCAAACCAGAGCGCCGGGGCAAAAGTCCCGGCGTTTTTCTATGAAAGGAGTATTTGAATGACCGTAGCAGAGCTGAAACAGCAGTTTGTAGATTATCTGTACAGCATGGATAAGAACAAAATGAGCATGATGGAATTGAACACTTATGTTTTCATTTTGAAAAACCTGCTTGATACGGAAAAAGCAGATCCATCCAATTCTTGGATGGATATCTTAAAAACCGTTTATGCGGTAAATGCGCCTGTTTGTGCAGAAAAGGAGGTTTCGGATAATGGCTGAATTTAGCAACTCCAACACCGTCATCGTGGCGGCGGGTGAAAACCTTCCCCTGACTGAGACCGCGGTGAAAGCCCCTGCCTGCATCATGCACCGTGAGGGCAGCGGCCTTGTGACCCTGCGGGGTCTGACCAATCAATGCAAAGCGCGCTTCAAGGTAAGCTTTGGCGGCAATATCGCCATTCCCACCGGCGGCACTGTTGGACCCATTTCCGTGGCGCTGGCTGTCGGCGGTGAGTCGCTGACCAGTGCGACAGCCATTGTCACCCCGGCGGCAGTCGAAAATTTCTTCAACGTTTTCGTGGCCGCGTTCATCGAGGTGCCGCGCGGCTGCTGTGTGACCGTGGCGGTTAAGAACACCAGTACGCAGGCAGTCAGCATTGCAAACAGCAATTTGATTGTTGAGCGGGTAGCATAAGAAAGGAGATAAAGTCATGCTGGATAAACTGAATCATCTGAAGGATGAGATGTGCGAAGAGCTCATGGAGCTGACCGACAAAAAGAACCGATCCCCGGGTGATGTTGAGATGATCGGCGAGATCGTGGACATCATTCTGGACATCCACCGCATCGAGGACTACTGCGAGGGCGGAGAGTACAGCCGTGCGGGCGAGTGGGAAGCTGACATGCGCGGGACTTTCGGCCATGATGCCGGAAACGGTTACAACCGGGGCAACAGCTATGCCAACCGAGGCCGTCACTATGTGCGCGGGCACTACTCCCGCACGGATGGCCGTGAGCGTATGATCTCTGACATCGAGGACATGATGCAGGAGGCCACCGGTGCAGAGCGTGACGCCTACAAGCGGGCCGCTGACATCTTGCGCAACGCATAAGAAAGGGGGCGGCAGGCATGGACATTGACGAGATCAACACCCACATTCACAAGCTGAAATGCGGTTCGACGGACTGGCAGAGCGTGGAAAAGCTTGCCGCCCTCTGCACTGTGCGGGACGAGCTGGAAGAAGCGCACACACCTGAAACGCAGACCCAGGCATTTCCACCCACGGATTACCGGGCGGCGTACTCCACGGCAGCGGAACCGCAAAGCGACTTTGTGGCGGCTGCCAGCTCTGTGCCATTTGGCGGTCTGATGCAGGTGCTTGACGAGCACATGAAAGCAATAAAGATGGTGTACCCGAAAGAGTATGAGCTAGTAATGCGGAAGATTGTCTCCTTGTCTGAGTGATCACCGCCGGTATCACCACCGTGGCCGCGCTGCCCAAAACGGCCATACATAGCACCATCCCCGGGGAGCCTGACGGTTCCTCGGGGATGTTTTTGCGTTTATAAAGCTGTTTTTCAGCGGTGTGTTACCAAAAATGTTACCATGATAAAGAAAAGAGCATCATTTCTTAACGAAATGACGCTCTTTCTTCATGGTGGAGGCGATGGGAGTCGAACAATTAAAAATGATTGATTGTCGTCAAAAATGCATCTGGGATGCATGAAAGAACGTAGGAATAATGCAGCTTTGTTGGGTTATGTCAGATTTGTTTTTTGGCATTTAGAAAAAAGAGTGTTACCAAAAATGTTACCAGAGTCAGGCCTGTGCCTTTTTGAATGCCGCTGTCGTTGCAGCCGCCAAATCTTCTCTCTGACCGTCAAGCTCGTGCCGATACACTCCGGCAGTGTCCATGTTCTTGCTATGACCTACAAGCATCTTCAGCTGGCTGTCAGTCAGGACGCTTGATTCAACGCTGACAAAAGTGTGCCGCAGCTCGTAAAGTGAGACTTTCGGCTCAAGCCCGTTTGCTTCCTGATACGATTCCCAGCGGCGATAGAGCGTATGCTCTGAGGAAATCTGAAACAGCGGCGTATTGTAGTTTAGCAGTATGCCTTGAGCCTTTAGGAGCTGTACCTGCGCCTCATAGGCATCCCGTGCTTCCTTTCCCATGTCAAAAGAGCGGATGGCGTTTTCATTCTTTCCGGTGGTCTGCTCCCGGTGCACGTTGATGCTGCGCCGAAGATTGACCGTGTTCCCCTTGATGTCACCATACCAGAGACCAATCAGCTCCCCGGGGCGTAGGCCGGTCGCAACTGCAAAGCGGTAGGCGTAGATATATTCATCAAATACCGGCTTTCCATAGTAGGTGCGGGTGTCTACGCTGAACAGGGTCTTCAAGGCGGTGGGCTGCAAGATCGTGCGCTTTCCCATCCTGGCATTCTTCGGGATAGACAGGTCGGGGTGGAGCGTCGTGTACTTGTTTCTTCGGCACCACTTAACAAAGGCGGTTTCCGCAGCCCGGATCGTCATAAGCGTCTTTCGGCTCAACGGCTGGTTTGAGATGGGCTTGCGCTGGTTCTTTTTCTGAGACCGCTTTCGGAACGAAACGTCAATGGCCTTTTGAAGATCGCCCTCGGTTAACTCGTCAATGCGGATATTCCCACAGGTCGGCAGGATGTAGCAGTCTCCGTAACGCTGGCATTGTGTCACATAGGACGTCCCGCAAGTCAGCTTCAGCTCTTCCACCCACTCCGAATAAAGGGCACTGACTTTCTTTTTCCCGTCACGGATGCTATCATCAAGCCATGCATCCGCTTTTGCGTTTGCTTCCCGTTGTCCTGTTCGGCCCGGCGTGCTGCTGTAAAACCGCTTGCGGGTGCCGTTCTTCTGAACCGCGATGCACCAGCGCTTTTCCTTCTCGACCCAAAATGCTGTGTTTGTTCTCTTTTTCATCGTTTTCACCTCCAAAAGGGTACACTGTGCCGCTGCCCTTTGGGCGGCGGCGCTTTTTTCTTTGCGCCGGCGGGGCCCATTCGGGCTGCCGCTTCCCGCAAAAGTTGCAAAAGAGGGACCCGTCCGTGATCTCCTCATGGCATCGGCAGCACTGCATGGCTTACTCCTTCCTGCGCCCAGTGTATCCCTGCGCGCCTTTTTCCGAGGCTTCCCGCCCGGCCTTGTAGTTTACCTTCAAGTCGTCTATGGGCGGCTGTGGGGCGTCCGGGCAGGGGTCCAGGCCCATGTTTTGGGCAAAGTTGTATTGGTCGATGATGGTGCCGCACACGCTGACCCGGTTATTGAGCGGGCAGTGCAAGTTGGCTGCCGCCTCAGAGATCACAGCGGGCGGGCTGCTGCCGTGGCTGCCCTTCAGGATAAAGAGAAGCAGCCGTTTCGTCAGCGGCGGCAAGTTTACCACAAAGCGGCACAACTCCGCGTCCAGCTCTTCGTCGGTCTTTCCGTCATCGGGCACAGCGTACAGCTCCGGGTGGATCATCTCCATAAACACGGATATGGGGGACACCCCGCACACGCAACACCAATCAAAAACTTCGTCGCTGTCCGGGCTGGATATTCCCTTTTCCCAGCTCTGCACCGTCCGCTCGCCCCGATTGAGGGCGATTGCCATTTCCCGCTGGCTCAACCCGGCAGAAACGCGGGCCTCCGCCAGCGCTTTCCCAATTTTGGCTGCTGCAAAGTAGCTCATGCACTCACCTCCACAAAAACACGCGTCTTTTTAAGCAAAAATGACGCGGAAAAATTCCGCGCCATTCGACACAATCCTTCTGTATTTCCTTTTCCTGCGGCGCATGGTATTATTTGGATTAGAAATTGTTCACCATATACAAAAAACAGGAGGAAATCGAAATGGAAAACCAGCAAAGAAACGGCAAAGATGCCGAAATGACCATCATCGACGGGATGCCCGCAACCGTTTTGACGGGCACCACGCGCACACCTGAGCCCTGGGAGGATTGAATATGGACAAGATGCAGCTGTTTTGCACCCACATTCGCGCCGCGCTGGCCTGCTATGAGGATATGCCGCCGGAGGGCAAGGACCGGGCCTGCCTTTATGTAACCCGCAAGGCAAAGTCTGTTCAAGCGCTCCACGCCGCAGCATCCGCCCCCGGCGGGGAGCTTGCCGGACAGCTGTTGCAAAAATTGCAACAACCTTGCAACCACGAATAACAACGCGCATATTTTGCGCGCATTCAGCGTAAAACGCGCGTATTTCGCGCAAAAGTCAGCGTAAAACAAACGTTATAGCGAAAATGCAGTATCTTTGCTCGATTTTTGCGCATTTTTTCGCGCTTGACGCATTACAACAAATAGCTGTATAATGCGGTTGTGAACAGGTTCACAGGCCAAGCAACTGCGCTTTCTTTGCGTTGTACTCCGATTCCGTGATGGCGCCCATATCCAGCAGCCGCTTAAACTTCAAAAGTTCATCGGCGGCGCTGGATTCCGCCGGAGTGGCAACCTGTGGCTTCTCCTGGCTGACTTTGCATCTCTTGAGAAAAGCGGTCATGCCGCCGGGATAAACCGTTGTCGGCAGACTGGTTTCTCCAAGAGGGAGCGTAAAACGGATGGACACATTTTCTTTGCTTCGGCTGCCTTTGCGGGTCTCTGTTTTGGCGGTAGCAGCGCCCACGATCGCACCAACAGGACCGGCAACGGCTGCACCGATCACGGCCCGGCCAATGCCGCCTTTGGTCTCTGTCACCGTCAAATCGTCTGGCGCGTCAGATTCGTAACCGGCGACTTCATCAAAGCTGTAGATCATGCGATGGCCTTTATCACCGCCGCGATGCCCAAAGAAAAACAGTCGGTTTGCCTTGTCGATGGACACAAAAAGCGAATCTCCATCATAGATGGAATCGGTCTCCTTGAACGCCTTGCGGCGGCCTTCCAATGTAGCCCAGTAATCAGCAAGGGCGGCTGTCGGTTGCTTTGCTGCCCGGATGCCCAATTTTGAAAAGAAAAAGTTACTGCATCCGGCGCAGATCAGGCCGTCAGCGCTCTTCTCCCGGTTCAGCAAGCCCAGCTTGCCGCCGCAGACAGGACATGTATATGCCATGATTACACCTCTTTACATCCAATCAACTTTTGCATTTTATCAAATCGAATTGTTACATACCCCATCATAGAATATGTAATGCGGTCAGATGAAAAAGAATCTCTCCACTTCTCAATTGAAGATTGTTTTCCCTTTTGAGTTTTTAGAGACAGTAGCTTTTCTAGTTCCTTGATATATGAATTTTCAACAACTACTTCAAACAAATCCGACAGAGAAAGTTTCATCATGTCATAAAGTTCTTTGGGACTAAAATCAAATCCGAAACCTATTTTTTCATATTTGATTAGCTCCTCAAGGCTTTGAAGTATAAAGTCATACCTGGAAAACAAAGTGTCAACGTCAGAGGTTCTTTCTATTATCAAAAAAGAATCTAAAATTTGGCGAATCCTGTCAGGAATCGAGTGCTCCGGGAAATCAGCAAATTCCTCCCCTGTATCAGGGTCAATTAAAACAACTGGTTGAGGATTTTCGCACCAAATACTGTTTGGTCGTTCTACCTTCAATGGCTGCGATTCTTCTGCAGCGTCCTTTTTCTTAAATACCGCATTGATAACCCGCGTGATATTTTTCCGAAATCCAACATTCCATATCAAGGGAACCACCTCACACATATTAAATTCAGCATCTATAAATAGGAGGAATCAGAATGAACACCACAGACCGGCAAAGCTACATTGACGCAATCACCAAACTGCTAGAGAAGGCAGATCCGCGCAAGCTGCGCCTGATCTGGGTGTATGCCAGCAGGCTGATAAAATAAATCAAGGTAGCAAAAGAAGGGGAACCCTTACGGGTTTCCCTCTTTTTTTTGCAGCTTTTCAGCCATCCGCTCCAAAAGCTTCCAGTCCTCGGGCTCCAGCTCTGCCAGCATCTCCACAAATCGACGCTTGAAGTCGTCTCCCTCATCCGCCGTAATGTCGGCGAGGAACGCTGCAAGCTTTTCCGATTGGGTGATCTGGTTGAACATCTCCCCTTCACCCGTGCGCAGCCACGTCTCATTGACGTTAAACTCGCGGCAGATGTCGGAGATCGTTCGGTCGCTGGGGACTCGCGTGCCGCTTTCGATCATCCACATAAAGTTACGGGACAGACCTATTTGCTCTGCAAACTTCTCTTGCGTAAGGCCTAAGCTCTTGCGGACAAGCGCGATTCGTTCGTTCATTTACTTGCCCTCCTTACGCTTCATATTATAGTGCAAAATTCTAACTATGTCAACTTATTTTTGAAAAAAATCCGAAAAAATGCTTGCAAAATCTAACTGTGTGTGCTATACTAATCTCACAAGGTTAGCAAGCGAAAGCAAACAGGAGGACTGAACAATGAAAGAGACCATCACCACCAAAGAGCTGGAAGAAGCCATGAACGCCGTTTTGAAGCAGGCACGCAAGATGGAGGATTCCGACGAGCCAGAGGAACGCCGCCACGGCTTCGGCATGGAAGGCGCATTGACCGCCCTTGCGGTCTATCTTGACCTGTAACCCCGCCTGATGATGACCCTGCGGCAGGGGTCGAAACCACCCGGCAGCCAGCCGGGAAAGGTCGTGGGTGCCAACCACAGAAGGAGTTGATTTTATGGCAAAGGCAAAGAAGAACCGCACCGATCTGGCAGCAGAGCGGTACAGCATCCCCATTGACGGAGCCCACGCTGCGGACGCGCTGGTAAACGAGCTGTTTGACTCGTTGGATCTGCGCGACAAACAGGCCTTGCTCTGGATGGGAATGGGAATGGCCGCCGTTCGCAAGAACGACCGCCAGAACCAGCAGGACGGGGTAGCGTGATGGGAGGTGAAAGCATGGATGAGTTAAAATCGCTGATTCCTGTCAGCTACGACAACCCGGAACGCCCAACGGTGAGTGGCCGGGAGCTGCACGACTTTCTCAAGATTGAGACACCATACGCCAAATGGTTTGGCCGGATGACCGAGTACGGCTTTACCGAAGGCGAGGACTATGCAGAGGTTTTGGACAAAAATGTCCAAAACCCCCTTGGTGGCCGTCCAAGCATCGACCACAAAGAGAATGTGGAACAGACCACGTTTGAAAGGGGTGCGTAACATGAAATTTACGATGCGAGATAAGATTTGCAAGCTCATCGGCAAGTACAACGAGTTGGAACAGCAGGCTATGGTTAATGTCGCTGGAGGTGCATTTCGCACTATGCTCGGCAAGATGCCTACCAAAGAAGAGGAAAACGCTTCGGAGAAGGCCAGCATTTACCACTGGATGCAGGAGGATTTGAAGCAGCTACTGGAAGAGGACGAAGCCCCGGCAGACCCACGCAAGACCGCCCCGGCTGGCAAGTGGTGCGCGGACTCAGCGGCACAGGCAGCTGAGAGCGCCGCAAAGGTGGCACGGAGCAATGGGTGAAGTACTATCGATCATCATCGCGTTTGCCGTCCTTCTGGGCATCTCGTGGGGCGTTACCTGCGCCGCCGTGTGGGCCATCTGCGCATTGATGCACTGGACGTTCACCTGGGCCGTCGGAACGGCGGCGTGGATCGCGCTCTTGCTCATTGGCAGTTTTGGTAGCTCTAAGAAGTGAGGCACTGACCATGCCTGCACGGCTGGCACACATCAAAGAAAAGAGGTTGAAGCATGATGAAGGTCATACAGGGCACCTTCCGGCAGATTCCGTACTGGAAACTTCGGGGCCGGTTCCACAGCTGCGGCTACCGCGATCAGGAAGTCGCCAAGTATATCGGCATTGGCCGGGACACCATGAGCGGCAGGATGCAGGGGCACAATCCGTGGACAAGCGCAGAGATCACAGCAATGTGTGAACTGCTTGACATCAGACAGAATGAGATCGGGGAACTGTTTTTCCCCTCACTTGAGAAAGGAGAATCCGCATGAGCAAACAGTACACCCTTGCATCCGAGCGGGCCGACGCACCCACCGGATGCGCGTACGTGGCACCGACGTTCTGGAACAAGTGGTTCCGCTGGGATGGAAGCCTGGCATCCGGCTGCTACCAGCTGGGCGGGCAGGTCAAGGACGAAAACAACACCGGCCTGCAGGTTTTTGCAGATGGCGAATGGCACCCGGTCGTTGGATGGACATTGGACAACTGCGGCCCTGAAATCGACTATCAGGAGGTGGAAGCATGAAAATCAAATCCCGCGTCTGGTACTGTCTGTCTGCTGCAAGCAGTATCGCAAGTCTGCTGTACGGCATGGGCATCGAGGGCAGCGCACAGACCGGCAGCACCATCTCCGACGGCCAGTTTGCCACGGCCCTGTGCCTGGTATTGGCAGCGGTGATGTTCCTGCGGCTGGGCTTTGCCGCCCAGGATCGTGAGCAGAACGCCCGCCGCTATGGCCGCGTTGACCGCACCCACGCCCGCACCGAGGAGCCGGACTACCGGCAGAACCGGAGGGGCGCATGAGCATGACTGTATATGCTTACGCCTACCGCAAGAGCCCTCGGGGCTGCGATGTCAGGCAGTTCACAGACCCGCTCACGCCGGACGAATACCCCGGGGAGCCCGCCAGCGTTAAGGCCCAGCACTGGGCAGACGAGAACATCCGGCACTACGAGATGATCCAAGTGCGGGACGCTCTGGGAAACCTGCTGTACGCAAGATAATGCGTTTTGAATTGCATAAACCACAAGATATAGGAGAAATCAGCATGAAAACCAAAATTCTGAAAGTCAAAATTACCTTTCTGGAGCCGGTGCTGGGCACTTGGCCCTCCAACCAGAACGTCGCCCGGGATTTCATTGCCAGCAAGAGCCCGGATGCTGCCACGATCGAGGACGAGGTGGCCGCTCTGGGCGCGGATGCCGTGGCAGACAAGGGCATGACCGTGTTCCCTCGCAACGAGAACGGAGAGCCGGAGCTCTACGACTACCAGATCAAGGGATTCTTCAAGGATTCCTGCGGCATGCTGGCCCGCGTGGGCGGCAAGACAGAAACGGGCAAGAAGCGGGCCGTCAATGAGAGCGGCAAGCTCTCTGCCTACAAGAAGGTCATCGACGGCCTGATCTTCCCGCAGCCCCGCATGATCCCCATCAAGGTCAACGGAAAGATCGGCGACTGCCAGCGCCCCCTGCGTGCCCAGACGGCTCAGGGTGAGCGTGTGAGCCTGGCCAACTCCGAGGAGATCCCGGCAGGCAGCACCTGCGAGTTTGAGATCCTCCTCATGGACGAATCGCTCGAGAATGCGGTTCTGGAGTGGCTGGACTACGGCGTTCTGCGCGGCATCGGCCAGTGGAGAAACAGCGGCAAGGGCCGCTTCACCTTTGACATCATCGACTGAGCAACGGCATTGCATGGATAGGATTTGATCTGCTACGGCAATGATATGATTTGCAAAGGCGCTGGATAGCCTGTAATAGCTTTGCAAAGGCGCGGATATGTGCGCAGAACTCGGCAACGGCATTGTGCTGACAAGTTTGCTCAGCAGGGGCACAGGTAGTCACTGCAGTGCAGCGCGGGGCAAAGGCAAGGCTCAGCTGGAAAGCGCAGCGCAACGGCGTAGATAGGCGTAGATCGCTTGGACCAGACTTGCCTCGATAAGCAAAGCAAAGGCAAGGCAAGGACTCGTGTCGAAAAGCGAAGGCAAGGCTGGGCGTGGTGTGGGCGGCAAGGCATCGCAATGGCGTTGAGCAGATACGCGCCGCTCTGCTATGCATCGCAAAGGCATGGATAAGCCAGGCTGACCTTTGCAATGCAAAGGCATAGATAAGAAAAGAAGCGCAACGGCGTAGAGCAGATTCGCGCTGAAGGGCAAAGGAAAAGCACAGAGCAGGAATGTTCCGAAACGCAAAGGCAAAGCAAAGTATTTTTGAACGAAAGGAGATTTTACAGTGAGTAAAACAGAGCTGCTGTTCCGGGCCGTGGAAGCACTTTCCACCCCGGCGGCAAAGGCGGTGGCCCGTGGGCTGACCTTATGGATCGGGTTCAACGTTCTGGTCGTGGTCTTTCTGGTCTGGCGGGCATGGAAAAACGGGAGGTGGCGCAAATGAGCATTTTATCCAGAAGAGCCCGCGTGAAGGAGCTCTCCAACAAAGCTGAGGGTATTTTCCAGTACGTTGGAACAGACAATGTCCTGTTCCGGCTTATCAGCACCGGGAACGAGCTGACAAGTGATGTGAACCATGCGATTGCACTTTTTACAAATTTTGCCCGGTCAAATCAGCTCCCGGATACCGTGACGAGAAGTACGATCGATTCGATCTACCGGCGCGTCGGAAAGCTTCTTTGTCTGGTCGATATCATCCACGCTGCCGCTGGGGAACAAATCATGCCGGAGCCTTATGATTCCATAGACTTTTGTTACATGATGGAGTATCGAGAGATGCTCCATGAAGCAGTGATCAGAGGAATGCCAGACAATTACAAAGGCGTTTACCAGAACCCCTACAGAATCAAGCTGGCAAAGCCTGCAATCGCCTATGAGATCAACGGAAGGTTCGACCCGGACGAGTTTGACGACGGTGAATTTGCATCGTTCACGCAGGAAGAGGAGGCAAGAGACCGTAAAATCGTTTTCCACTGCACAAAATCCGAATTGGACGCAATCATGCGGTTCGCCAATGTTATTGAAGTAAAGTTTGTAGAGGAGGACATCCATCATGCCTGAAGAAATCATTAAAACACCCGCCGAGCAGATCACGCCGATTCCGCCGCAGGAAACCTCGGTTGCCGTGCAGGCCGTCAACCCGGCCATGGATTCGTGGAAGCTCGCGTGCAGCATGGGGAAAGCCTATGCACAGCTTCCTGACGGTATGGTTCCCCAGAGCTACAAGGGAAACGTTGCCGCCTGCGCGGTCGCCTGCAACATGGCCACCCGAATGGGCATGGATCCGACGTTTGTGATGCAGAACCTTTACGTCATCCGTGGCAATCCTTCGTGGAGTGGCAAGAGCTGCAAGGCCATGATCGATAACAGCGGCCTGTTCGCAGGGCGCACGCACTACCGGATGGAAGGCGAAGAGGGAAAGGATACATGGGGGTGCCGCCTTGTTGGCATCGACAAAGTGACCGGCGAGAAGGTAGAAGGCCCCAAGGTGACCGTTGCAATGGCCAAAAAGAACGGATGGTGGGATAAAAACGGAAGTTTCTGGCCCTCCATGACAGAAATGATGCTGAAATATCGCGCCGCTGCTTATTTTGCCCGCGCTGAATGCCCGGAGGTCTTGATGGGCGCAAATATCGATTATGAGATCGGCGCTGGTGATAGTGCGGAAGATGGAGGATTGACGCATGCTTAACATCGTAGCACTGATGGGCCGCCTGACCCATACCCCGGAGCTGAAGACCACCCAGAACGGCACCAGCGTGTGCACGTTCCGCGTCGCCGTTGACCGCAGTTATGCTCCGCAGGGAGAAGAGCGCCAGGCAGATTTCATCACGGTCACCGCGTGGCGCAAGACGGCGGAGTTTGTCTCGAAGTATTTCCAGAAAGGCAGCATGATCTCCGTGCAGGGCCGTCTGGAGACCCGGCAGTATCAGGACAAGAACGGTAACAACCGCACAGCGACCGAGGTTCTTGCCGCAGAAGTCGGCTTTTGCGGCTCAAAGGCGGCAGACAAGCCCGCTGTGCGCGATTTCGACCAGCAGACGGAAAAGTTACACTTCCGAAGCAAAAGCCTCTTACAGCGCCCCGCAGGCGGCGCAGAACTTCTCGCAGGGTTCCGCGGATGATTTCGCAGAGATCACAGACGACGGCGATCTCCCGTTCTGACCTCCCAGCTGCGCTATCTGGCTATACGGGCGTGTAAGGAAGGAGGTGCACCGTGGACGATGAAATCAGGCCGAAAGCGTTGATGATTCCATTCGACAAATTTGTGATTTTGGATATTCTTCCGCCTGAGCAGTACAAAAATACCATCACCAAGATGCGGCGGTATGTGGAGCACGGAGAGGAACCGGATGGACTGGAACCTCTGGAACAGATGGCTTTTGAAGCACTTCGACCGTTCATGGACGAGAATATTAAAACGTATCAACGTTCCGTTTTGTCTCATAGAGAATCCGGCAGTAAAGGCGGCAGACCCAAGAAAACCGAGAAAAACCAAATGGTTATTGCAGAAAACCGAGAGAAACCAAATGGTTTTCCGGAGAAACCGGAAGAAACCAAATGCACACCAAAGTACAAAGGTCAAAGTACAAAGTACAAAGTACAGTCGTCGTCTACTATCGTAGACTCCGACACGCGCGCGGATGCGCGAGACGACTTGACGACGACCATTGTTTTTGAAGAATTCCGGGGCCGTATCGGAAAGCTGAGCGAAACAGGCAAGAAAGAGCTGCCCGTTTACGTTGAGCACCTGGGTGCTGACCTTGTGACAGAGATCATCCGCAAGTGCGAGGATCTGGGCGGCCACAGCTGGGCCTATGTCCGCAAGGCGCTGGCGGAAGCCGCCCGGCAGGGCTGCACGTCTGTGGAAGAGTACCGCAAGACGAACCCCATTGGGGCGGGGCGCGACAAATTGGTCACGCGCCCCCCAGAAGATGCAGCAAAAGCCCCCGATTTCCTCAAAAACGCTGCAAATCGCAGGCCTTTGCGCAAGAAAGGAGAGGCGAAGAGTGCCTAAATATCATGTTGTTGTGCTGTGCAGCGGCCCGGTAGGAGACGCGCCGAACCAATACGTCAGCGAAAGCAAATCGGTTGCATATTGCCGCTGCTGCGGGCAAGCTGTCGATATGGATTACTACAGGAGGCATGCCAATGATTCACAGATGGACACCTGACACGAACAAGCCGGAACCGCCGGATTACCGAACCGTCAAAGCGTGGTTCCAGCAGTGCAGAGACCTGGCGGAGCAGGTCGAGGCCCAGAAGCAGAAGATCCAGCGCATCCGGGACACTGCCGAAAAGTGCACCCAGAGCATGAGCGGGATGCCGATGGGCGGTGGAGCCGGTGACAAGGTGGGCTTTGCCGTGGAGAGAATCGACACAGAAGAACGGAACCTCAAGCAGATGGAGCTTGATCTCTGTGAACTGCGCATCGAAGCTGCCCGGCGGGCCTACTGCCTGAGCGGGTCTGCTCGGTCCGAAAAGCAAGCAAAGTGCATCTGCGGCTGGTATATCGACCTGAAGCCCCAAAAGAAGATCGCGGTGGACGTTGGCTTGTCCAGAGACAATTCGGTCTCTACCTACATCCACGAGGGATTTGATGCTTTGGCAGAAATATGGGAGGATGTACAAAACGACCATTGAAAGCGCTTTGATTTCTACGCTTTATTTGAGTTGTTGTGAAACACATGTGAATCAAAGTATGGTAAAATGATTACAAGCGGAACCGCGCAAAGCGGTGCGCCGCTTCTCAGCAGCTTCCAAAGCGCGGCCCCGTATGAATTCTCCTTTCGTTCGTGCCGCTTAACGCTTTTTCGCTTTGACACCGTGCTTTGCGGGCTGCTTCTATGCGATGTAACACTTGGGTGCCCCACCGACCCGGGAGATGGGATGTGGTTCGACTCCGCGACATCGCACCGAACGCCGCAAAGTCTGTAACGCGGCAAGTCTGACGCATGGAGTGATTCACCACCGGTGTGCGGGTGGGCCAGCATGCCCCGCAGGATGTGCGTCAACTCAAGCAGCCCCGGCGGCGAACCGTGGGCTGTTTTTATTTGCTATATGGCCGCCTGAGCGCAATGTGGAGCGCGGTGCGTGTGTGTAGGCACGGCTGGTTCGATTCCAAGGGCGGCTTTTTATACTCCGGCAGCTCAAGTGGTAGAGCGCCGCCCATTTAAGGCGGGACAACGCTGGTGACACCACATGGCTAGTTTACAACCCGATACATCCGAGGCACTTAACCACGCCCCGGCGGGGGCCTGTGGGTGCCGGTTCAAATCCGGCTGACGGCTACCGTGATTTTTAGCTTGAAATAGCTTTAGATTTAGCTTGAGCAATTTCGGGCTTTTTATTTTCTGGAAGAAAAGCCATAAACGCAGAAAGGAGAGTGCCAAGAATGAGTAAACGCGGTTCCGGTAGTTCTGCACGCAATAACCGAAATTTCAGCGACGCTGTTGCTATTGAAGTCACAACAAAAGACGGTAGAAGGCTTTCTTACCGGAGCAGACAGGGCGGATTTATCACTGGTATTGATGATGCAATAGAAAGCCCTGCAAACGGAAGAATGACAGTTCCTGAAATTGCAAAGCGCATGGCGGAAAACGGCGCAACCGTCAAAGCATACCATGGATGTAAGAGATGCGTTGCTTGAGAAGAGATCAAGGGTAGAAATAAGCAAAATTGTAAGCGACTACGGTTTGAAGTAGTTTCAAACGCGGTGATTTAGGAAGGTGGTGGCGGTGGCCTACAGCAAAAACAAAAGAATAGGCAGACCGCCCGTCTTTGAGAGCAAAGAAGAACTTGAGAAAAAAATCGAAGAGTTCTTCAAAAGCTGTGAAGGGAGCGTCCTAGAAGACGAAACCGGAAAGCCTGTTTTGGACAAATACGGAAACGTGATAAAAATCGACGAACGTCCAGAAACTGTCACCGGTCTAGCTTTGGCGTTGGGTTTTAAGTCTCGGCAATCTTTGATTGACTATCAAGGAAAAGCTGAGTTTTCTGACACGATAACGCGCGCGAAACTACGGTGCGAGAGATACGCCGAAGAACGGCTCTATGATCGCGACGGAAACGGCGGGGCAAGATTCAGCTTGCAAGTCAATTTCGGGTGGAGCGATAAGCCGAAAGAAGTGGAGCAGGAAGAGCGTCACGATGATGGCTTGATAAAGGCATTGAATGCTGCCGCAGATATCAGCCCGCCGGATGACGTGGAGATGCTTCCGGAGGAAGAGGACGACAATGCGGAAAAGTAACGGTTTTCGATGGAAAGCCCTCAGCCAGCGGCAAAAGATGGTTCTATGCTGGTGGACACCGCAGAGTGCATACAGCGGTTACAACGGCATCATTGCAGATGGCGCTATCCGCTCGGGCAAGACCTTTGCCATGAGCTTTTCGTTCGTCCAGTGGGCCATGACCTGCTACAGCGGCCAGCAGTTTGCCATGTGTGGCAAGACCATCGCCAGCTTCCGGCGCAACGTGATGGGCACGCTCAAGCAGCAGCTTGCAGACCGTGGCTACAACGTCAAGGAGCACCGGGCAGAAAACTGCATGACCGTCAGCAAGAGCGGCAGAACCAACGAGTTTTACTTTTTCGGCGGCAAGGACGAGAGCAGCCAGGACCTGATCCAGGGCATCACCCTTGCCGGGGCATTCTTCGACGAGGTGGCCCTGATGCCGCAGAGCTTCGTCAATCAGGCCACGGCCCGCTGCTCTGTCACCGGGTCGAAGTTTTGGTTCAACTGCAACCCGGGCAGCCCACAGCACTGGTTTTATCTCGAGTGGGTGCGGAAATGCCGTTCCCGCAAGATGATGTACCTCCATTTCACGATGGATGACAACCTGTCACTTTCCGAGGACATCAAGGCCAGATACCGCAGCCAGTACAGCGGTGTTTTCTATCAGCGCTACATTCTGGGCCTGTGGACGGTGGCCGAGGGCCTTGTATATGACATGTTCGACCGCAAGAAGCACGTCGTTGATGAGCTGCCGGAGCTGTCACCAAAGAGCGCCTATGTGGCGTGCGACTTTGGCACCCAGAACGCAACGGTTTTTTTGCTATTCCAGAAGCAGGCAGATGCAGACTGCTGGATCGTCACCCGGGAGTACTACTACAGCGGCCGGGAACAGAAGCGGCAAAAAACCGTGGGCGAGTACGTCACAGACCTCAAGGCGTGGCTGAATGGTCTCAAGCCGGAGAGGATCATCGTTGACCCCTCTGCCCTGCCCCTGATTACAGAGCTGCGCAAGAACGGCTTTACTCAGACCCCCGCAAACAACGACGTTCTGAGCGGCATTCTGGACGTACAGACCATGCTGCAGACCGGGTGGCTGAAGATCTACAAAGACTGCAAGCACACGCTGGAAGAGTTCGGCGTGTACGCTTGGGATCCGGATAAAGACGACACCGTGCTGAAGGTCAACGACCACTGCATGGACGCTATCCGCTATTTCGTGCGCACAAAGCGCCTTGTGAAACTGAGGGATTGATTTTGAGCACTGTATACACATTCCAGACATTTCAGCAGGCGCAAGCCGCCGGGGAACAGCCTGATTTCATCCGGCGGTTCGTGCAGCAACACTGCGCTTCTAAGCCCTACAAGATGGCTCTGGACGCCGACCTGTACGATGCCCAGAAAAACCCGGGGGCTGAACGCTTTGCGCAGGCTTACGCTTTGATGCTGAAGCGCCTATCCAAAAACACCAAGCAGGACACCCCACACCCCGATATGGTCAAGAGCAATCTTTTCCGGCGGCTCAACAAGCAGCGGGCGACCTACTCCCTCGGCAACGGTGTGGTCTTTGCAGACGAGGGCGTGGACAAGGACAGACTGGGGCAGAACTTTGATGAGCAGATCCAGAAGGCCGGATATTTCGCCCTGATCCACGGCGAGAGCTTCGGATTCTGGAACAGCGACCATCTTGTGGTGTTCAAGCTGACCGAGTTTGCGCCCCTGTACGATGAAAAAACAGGCCTTTTGCAGGCAGGCGTGCGATTCTGGCGGCTGAATCCTGACACGGATATGCACTATATCCTGTACGAGCTGGACGGCTTTACCGAGTACACGGAAAGCAAAATCGGCAATGTGATGCAGGAGACAACGCCGAAGCAGGCATACAAGAGCGTGACCGTCACCACCACCGTCGGCGGGCTGGAAAGCGTGGAGGGCGAAAACTACAGCGCTCTTCCCATTGTGCCGCTGTGGGGCTCCGACCTGCACCAGAGCACGCTTGTGGGCTTGAAAGCCTACATTGACAACACCGATCTGGTGATGTCCGGCTTCTGCAATGACCTGCAGGACTTTTCGCAGATCTACTGGCTGTGCGAGAACTTCAACGGCATGACGGACGACGAGTTGCAGGAGTTCCTTGTCAAGCTGAATCTGTACCACATTGCAGGCGCAGACACCAGCCAGGGCGGAAAGATCACCCCCTACACCACCGAGATTCCTGTGACGGCCCGGCAGGCTCTTTTGGAGCTGCTCCACACCCGGGTGTATGAGGACTTCGGCGGTCTGGATGTGCACTGTGTCAGCGCGGACAGTACCAACGACCATCTGGATGCGGCCTATGAGCCGCTGAACCAGAACGCAGACGACTTCGAGGCGCAGGTCAAGCCGTTCATCCGGCAGATCTGCGCACTGGCTGGCTTTGAAAACGCTATGCCGACATTCAACCGCAGCAAGATCACCAACACAGCTGAGCAGGTCAGCATGGTGATTTCCGAGGCCGCCATCATCGGACAGGACATGGCCATCGACCTGCTGCCCAACCTCACCCCGGAACAAAAGGAGCAGGCCAAGGCCGCGCTGATGGCTGAGAGCGCAGCACGGGAGACCGTGGGCGAGGGGGAGAACGACGGTGATGAAACGTGATTTCTGACCGTGACCGCATCTCTACCCGCCAGCTGAACCGCCTGCGCCGCCGCATCCTCCGGGTGTACGGCACTGCCCGCCGGGAGATGCAGGAGCAGCTTACCGAGTTTCTGGCAAAGTACAAAGCGCTGGACGAGCGCAAACGGGCACAGCTGGATGCAGGCGAGATTACAGAGGATGATTACCGCATCTGGTTGCAAAATCAGGTCTTTCAGTCCGATTTGATGCACGCCAAGCTTGACGGCATCACCCAGACCTGCACCACAGCCCAAGAGACGGCCTACAAGCTGGCCCGGGACGAGCAATACAACATCTTTTCCTTTGGCGCAAACTGGGCCTTCTACGAGCTGGAACAGGCCGCAGGCATGGCGTTCGGGCTGACCCTGTACAACACAGAAGCGGTCAAGCTCCTGCTGAAGGAGAACCCCCGCATGGTGCCAAACAAGCGCATCAAGAGCGAGAGCAACCGCACCTATGACGCCCGGGTGTTCAACCGCTACGTCATGCAGGGCATCGTGCAGGGGAAAAGCGTCCACGACATCGCCGTGCAAGCCGTAAACGGCATGGCAGACACGGAGATCCACTGGGCCATGAACAACGCCATCACAGCCCTTACCAGCGCCCAAAACGCCGGGGCTTTGCAGCAGATGCGCAACGCCCAGGCTTTGGGCATCGAGGTCAAAAAGCGCTGGAACTCTACCCACGACTACCGCACCCGTGAGATGCACCGCCTGCTGGATCAGCAGACGGCAGAGCTTGACGAGCCTTTCAAGGTCATGGGTTACGAGATTCAGCGCCCCGGCGACCCAAACGCCGCCCCGGAGATGGTCTACCACTGCCGCTGTGTGCTGTCCTCTGCGCTGGGCAAGTATCCCCGGCAGAACGCCATGCAGCGAGACAATGTGACCAAAGAGACCACCCCCGTCATGGATTACACCGAGTGGTATAAATCCAAGGGCGGCAAAGAGAAAGAGCAAATGTGGTGGGCGGAAGAGCGCAAGAGAAAGAAGGAGGTTGCAAAGCATGGATGAGAAGAAGCCTTGCAAATTTTGCGAGCGGCTCAAGTGGTGGAAAGAACACGAGCAAAAAGATGATCCTGATTTATATACCACCTACCAAGTAAGCCTCATCACCAAAAATCACCGGAAACACATGGGCGTGCGCGGCGTTATTACTCACCGGGCCGGGCCGCTGAATTTCTGCCCTGAGTGCGGTCGCATCTTAAAGAAAAAGCGAGAACCGAGGGATAAGCCGTGAACTTTAACTACGACATCAAATTCACCGACAACACCCCGCAGTTGCATGAGGCGCTGGACTCATGGGCAGAGCGGGTGCTGACCATCTGGGGCATGAAAGTGCAAGACTACGCCCAGCTGCTTGTGCCTACTGGAACGGCAGACAGCACAGGCATTGAGGGCTACGTGGGCGGCGCGCTCAAGCAGAGCCTGACCTTTGCCCTCAACCTCGCCAAAAAGACTGTGACCATCGGGTCAAATCTCTTTTACAGCGTCTATGTGGAGCTTGGCACGGGCATCTTTGCCGAGAAAGGCAACGGACGCAAAACGCCGTGGGTCTGGAAAGACTTCAACGGCAAGTGGCACTTTACCCGGGGCATGGCCCCCCGTCCGTTCCTCCGCCCGGCGGTGGAAGAACACATTGACGAGCTGCGAGAGATCGCGGTAGAAGAAGCGAACAAGGAGGCTTAAACACATGGATAACATTGTTTACACCGCTATGGTTGAAGGATGTACGTTTGAAGACCTCAAAAAACTTCAAGAAATGTTTGAACGGAACAGCGCCCCACGCGTTGACCTTTCTCCATATTACCTGCAGGAAACAAAAGAACGAATTCTTTTGGTTGAAATGCAGAAAGCAAGAGAACATCTTCAGGAACTTTGCGATAATGCGTATGGAAAAGGAAATCGCGTTATTATGGTAGCTTCTCAGAAATCAAATTAATACTCAGCGGTTGGCGCACAGCGTCAGCCGCTTTTTTATGCCGTTTTAGCTCAGGCCGGCAGAGCGCCGGATTTGTAATCCGGGGGCCGTGGGTTCAAGCCCCACAGGCGGCACCACACCGGCAGCACGTCCGGCAAATAAACCTTATTGCCAAGCATGGCAGCCCGAGCAAGGGCAGAAAGGACTATCACATGGCACTCAAAAGAGCTGACATCCGCACGATTCTGGAGAACCCCGAAACCTCCAACGATGACAAGGCAAAAGCCATTCTGGACGCCCTGCACAAGGAGACAGACGAACTCAAAGACCAGCTGGATGCAGAAAAAGAAGCCCGCACACAGGCCGAAAAAGACCGGGACGCAGCCAACGGCGGCAAGCAGGCCGCAGAAAAGGCGCTGACCGACTACAAGGCCCAGCAGACCCAGAAAGACACCCACGCAGCCAAGGAAGCCAAGTTCCGGGAACTGCTGAAGGCCGCCGGGGTGCTGGACAAGTATGCTGATCGGGTCGTGCGGCTGTCTGGCGAGGATATCGACAAGCTGGAGCTGGACGATAAGGGCGAGGTCAAGGACGCCAAGAAGCACACCGACAGCCTGAAAGCTGATTGGAGCGACTTCGTAGGCACTACGACCACCACCGGCGCAAAGGTGGACACCCCGCCCACCAACACCGGCTCCAAAATGACCAAAGACCAAATTTTTGCAATCAAGGACGCTGGCGAGCGCCAGGCGGCCATTGCAGCAAATGCCGACCTGTTTACAGGCGGCGGAAAGGACTAACACATGGCAGCAAAGACCAATCTGACCACCACTACCGAGATCACCGTCAACCCCCGGGAAATCGACTTTGTGACACGCTTCCAGCGCAACTGGGAGCACCTGCGGGAGATCATGGGCATCATGCGCCCCATTCGGATGCAGCCCGGCACCGTGCTGAAGAGCAAGTACGCCCAGGGCACCCTGCAGAGCGGCACCGTAGCAGAGGGCGAGGAGATCCCCTACAGCCAGTACACCGTCAAGGAGAAGGACTACGGCAAGATCACAATCGAAAAGTACGCCAAGGCCGTCTCCCTGGAGGCAATCCAGAACTATGGCTATGATGTGGCCGTGCAGAAGACCGATGACGAGTTCCTGTTCGACCTGACCGCAAAGGTCACGGACAAGTTCTACAAGTACCTGAACACCGGCAGCCTGAAGGGTACCCCCAAGACCTTCCAGATGGCTCTGGCCATGGCAAAGGGCAGCGTGGAGAACAAGTTCAAGAATATGCACCGCACCGTCACCGGCGTTGTGGGCTTTGCCAACGTCCTGGACGTGGCGGAGTACCTGGGCACCGCCACGATCACCATCCAGAACCAGTACGGCTTCCAGTACATCAAGGATTTCATGGGCTACAACACCATCTTCCTGCTGTCTGACGGCGAGATCGCAAAGGGCAAGGTCATTGCCACCCCCGTGGACAACATCGCGATGTACTACGTTGACCCCTCCGACAGCGACTACGCAAAAGCTGGTCTGGTGTACACCACCGCGGGCGAGGCCAACAACCTGATCGGCTTCCACACCCAGGGCAACTACACCACCGCCGTCTCTGAGAGCTTCGCTATCACCGGCGTGACCCTGTTTGCTGAGTACCTGGACGGCATCTCTGTCCAGACTATCACCCCGGGCGAGTAATCGCCCCTTTTGAGGAGGAGGTGTCCAATGACCGTCCCTGAGCTGTGCGTTTACACGCACAATTTTTTTGACCGGGCAGATGACCCCGTTGCCGGGGAGTTCGCCTTTGAGCCGGACACTGTGCCCGCCGGGGTAGTGCCTGGACAGTATTTCCTTGTGTGCGGATCCATCTTCAATGATGGCGTGCACAAGGCCGGGGACGGCGATCTAACCGCCGAGACCTTTAATGGAACGGTGCAGCCCATGCGCGTGCCGCCTGACTTCGTGTCGCTGGCCGAAAAGATTGATGCCTACGACAAGGCGCTCCCGTCCGGCGGCGTGTATGTGTCCCAGTCCTTTGCCGGGTGGTCTGGCACGATGGCCACAGGCACGGACGGGCTGCCCGCAGACGGAAAGACCCGCTATAAATTCGAGATCAATCAGTGGAGGAAGATGTGACATGGTCAACGCGTTCACTGCATCCACCGTGATGCAGAGCTTCACCCAAAAATACCGTTTTCAGACCCGCAGCTATGAGCCGGACGGCGTGGGCGGCTTTGTGTCCGGCTGGCAGGACGGCCCCGAGTTTGAGGCTGTGGAGCGCCACGACACCACCGTGGAAGCTCAGGTGGCGGAGCAGGCTGACACTGCTTCCACCTATACGCTGCTGGTTAACACGGGTGTGCCGCTGGCTTTCCCGGACTACATCAAGCGGGTAAGCGACGGCCAGACCTTCCAGATCACCAGCACAGCAGACGAAAGCAAAGCCCCGCCGGAATCCGGCATGGGGCTGCGGGCCGTCAAGTGCAAAAAGGCGGTGCTGCCGTAATGGGGACCGCCGAGAGCATCAACCGGGCGCTGAACACGTTCTTCAACGGGTTCGGCATCCCCGGCTATCTGGAAGACAACATCCCGCCCGCCGCTTCCCTGCCCTACCTGACCTACAAGCCCGCCGTCCCCGGCGGCTGGAACGAGGAAGCGTCGTTTCATGGCCGCTTGTGGTATCCAAGCAGCGCAGGGCGTTTACCCATCTTACAGACCGAAGACCAAATTAGCGCAGCCCTTGCAGGCGGTTTGACCGTGCCGTGCGAGGGCGGCGCTATTCTTTTGCGCAAAGGCACCCCGTGGGCCCAGCCGATGGACAACCCGCCCGAGGGCTATTTGTGCGAGTACCTGAATTTTGAGATCACGCAGCTATGCGAGTAAGGAGAATTATGGGAAGAAAATTTACCAAAATTTCCGCAGAAGCATTCAAGTCCATGCAGATCAACGCGGGCCTTGTGCTGAACAAGTTCGACACTGAGGGCCAGACCGCCGTCGCTGATGCCGACATCATCTGCGCAACCACTGGCGGCATCACCGCCACCTGCACCCCAAACATCACCGACCTGGGCGAAGATGTGGACAACTGCCAGAAGAACACCGTGGAGCTCATGGAAATTGAGGACTACGACTGCACGCTGGCCTTCACCGCGCTGAATACCTCCGCCGAGGTCATCCGCATGGCGCTGGGCGCAGCGGACGTGGTCGGGGGCAAGGTAACGCCCCGCATGACGTTCAAAACTGACAAGACCACGGGCGACTTCAAAACCATTTGGTTTGTGGGCGACCTCATCGGCGGCGGTTATGTGGCTGTTCGGCTGGACAACGCAATCAGCACGGGCGGCCTGTCCCTCAAGACAACTGACAATGGCAAGGGCAATGTGTCCGTCACCTTGACGGGCTGTGTCCGAATGGGAGACGAGACCGTCCCCATGGAGTTCTTTGTGAGTGAAGACGCGGCAGCATAAGGAGCGGAACAATGAAAACTCTCAACCAGATGGACGAAACAGAATTTCTGCGCCACTGTTACATGATCGCGGACAAGGTGGCCGCCCTGCTGACCGAGACGCAGGTGATGGAGCTGCGAAAAGTCGGCCCCATCCTCACGGGCAGTGAAACCCCCGATGAGCTCAAGGCCAAAAAAGAAGCCCAGGGCCGCAAGAACATCAAGGCAATGGCAAAAAAGCTGCTGTTCGACAACGCTCAGAACACAGCGGAGCTGCTGCCTTTGCTGTATGAGCTGGAAACGGACAAGGACGGCAACCCTGAAAAGATGACTCCCTTCAAAACCCTGCGCGTCATCACGGATACCATCAACGACCGGGATGTGCTGGATTTTTTATCCTCGTTGGTGAGGTTGGCTCAGACCGATATCGGCGGCTGATCTCATCCATCCGGCTGGATATGCTGAAAGCCATTGGCAAGCCCTACATTGCCCAGCATTGCGTCAATGCGATGCAGCAGGAAGCTTACGAGAAGAGCTACCGCGCCTACATCACGGACGCTCTGGCTGGCCTTGTGGGAATGGAGTGTCGGTGGGTGGATACCCTGCCCGACTTTAATGCTTCCACCCGTCCCCAGCAGAGCGCAGAGGAAATCAAGGCCCGCATTCTGGCCGGGCTGAACGGAGGTGACACGCCCTGAAACTTTTTGAATTGATGGCCACTCTTGGGCTGGACGACAGCGCCTACAGGCAGGGCGTGGAGGAGGCAAAGGCTCAGACCAAAGCCGCCGTATCCACCATGAGTGCGGATTACAATCGGCTGTACAGTGAGGTCATTCACCTTACGGCAGCCTACCAGAAATCACGGAGAGAGACCGGGGAATCCTCCAAAGAAACTAAGGAATTTGCCCAGAAGCTGAAAGAAGCTCAGGCCCAACTCAATACCACGGCACAGGGGCTAAGGACTGCGGAAGGGTACATGAGCAGCTTTGGGGATGCCGCATCGGGGTCCAGCAAGTCTCTGGCCGGTGCTATTGCACAAGGCACGATCATGGCGGGCTTTTTCTCAAAGCTCCACTCTGCCGCTCTTGCCGCTGCGAAAAGTCTCATCCAGAGCGGCATCGAGTACAACGCCCAAATCGAGAGTTACCGCGTGGGCCTGACCAATATGCTGGGCGACGCACAGGCGGCCAATGAGGCCATGGCGGCCATTCAGGAGGACGCGGCCCGCACGCCGTTCAGCGTGGATTCGCTGACGCAGGCAAACCAACTGCTGATCAGCGCGGGCGAAAATGCGGAATACTCCCGCAAGGTCATCATGGCGTTGGGCGATGCTGTTTCCGCCACGGGCGGAGGCAACGCGGAGCTGTCCCGCATGTCGGCGAACTTGCAGCAGATCGCCAACGTGGGCAAGGCGTCCGCTATCGACATCAAGCAGTTTGCCTATGCCGGCATCAACGTCTATCAGGTGCTGGCTGACTACACCGGGAAAACGGTGCAGGAAGTCCAGAACATGACCATCAGCTATGACCTGCTGTCTAAGGCCCTTATCGCTGCCAGCGAGGAGGGCGGGCGCTACTACAACGCCATGGACACCCAGAGCCAGACCATGAATGGCCGCGTTTCCACCCTGAAAGATAACGTAAGCCAGCTTGCTGGCCTCATGACGGGCGACCTCAGCAGCGGAATCGGTGTGGTAATCTCAAACCTCAACGATATGACCGTGGCGGCCATCGAAGCTTACAAGACGGACGGCTGGAAGGGGCTCGGCGAGGCCATTCTGGAACTGAACAACCCCATCAACTCCGTCATCAAGAAATTTGGCGAGCTTGGCTCTGCCGGAATCGGCGTTCTCGATAAATTGAGCTTCAAGCTCAACAAAGCCCTCGGGAAGAATGCTTACGCGGGGTACGAGAACAGTGACGAAGGATACAAGCAGTACCGCTCTGACAAAAACAGCCAGAGCAACTACGACCGCCGACGGAAGGACGCTAAAAACGGAAAGGGCATCTACAACGAAAGCTGGACGGAACGGCAGGCAAAGGCGGCTGCAGCCGCCGGAAGTGGCGGGAGCAGTATCACTGCATCGGGCGGCGGCGGCGGAAAAAGCAAAAAATCTACCGCCAAAGCGGCTGCCGACACCAAAAAGCTGGCGGATACCGTCACCGAAACGTCGAAGCAGATCCTTGCCGGAACGGGCAACATCGTGGGTAACATCCAGCGCGTGGTAGAGACTGCCGACAATACCTACAACGTCTACGACGGCACCACCAAAAAGCTCAAGGGCACCACAAAGGAGACCGTGGAGACCATCACGGACTCTTGGAAAGAAGTGGTGGACGGCACGGAGAAGACCATCAAATCGGTCACAAAGAAAGTGACCGATGCGGCCGGAAAAGTGACCACGACCACGCAAAAGACCTGTGACGATGTGGTTTTGTCCGTGACGGAGCTGCAAAGCCGCATTGACCAGAACCTCAGCAATGCGCAGAAGCAGTGGTCGAACGGCATCTTTGGCCGCCTGCAAAACGCGTTCACCGACCTGAAAAACCGCAACTGGGCCGGGTTGGCTACAGACGTGGCAAATCTCATCTGGGGCGAGGTATCGCAGGATCAGCGGGAGCTTATCTCCAAGTGGGCGGCGGATGCGCTGAGTGTCATCAATGACGCGTACAGTGGGGGCGGCGTAAAAGCGGCCTTCGATACCATCAAATCGCTCTTTACGGACGGCATTGCTGCCAGCGCAACAGAAGCGGGGACAGCGGTGCAAAGCTTTGGCTCCATCCTGTCCAGCTTGAGCGCATCCGGTGGGGCAGGTGCCCAGCTGGCCAACGTCGCCAGCGGGGTGTCCAGCATGGCCACCTCTATCATGGGCAGTCTGGGCAATATTGTCTCGCTTGTGGCATCCAACCCTGTGCTGGCTGCCATCCTGGGCGTGGCTGCTGTGGCAGGCGGTATCGGTCTGGCCGCATGGCTGGGCAGTAAAAACGGCGAAAAGGAAAGCACTGACAGCAAGAGCACGACGCTTTCCTACAAGGACATCCAGGACGCCTACTGGTACGGCAGCCAGCGCAGCTTTGCCGGGTACGATTTCCGCACCGACGGCTATGCGTTCGGCGAAAGCCCGGCAAACGGGCGGCTTTCGTCCTACCAGCAGAAAATGCAACAGTCCGTGGACGCGCTGTACAACGTGGTGCAGCAGTACCTTCCCCAGACGGCAAACACTGTTATCAAGCTGGATGATGGCACGCTGGTGGGGGCGCTGGCACCTTCTATTGATGCACAGCTGGGCCATCTGGCCACGCTGGCAGAAAGGGGGAACTAAAATTTGTACAAAATTTTTGCATATCCCTTTGGCAACCCCAACGACAAGCGCCTGATCTACGCTCCAAATAGCAGAAATGCCCTTGTGCTGTCTCCCAAGCTGACCCGAGAGGTCAGCAAGGGCGGCAGCCTTTCTTTTACCATGACGCGCGACCATGAGCAGTATGAGAGCCTGCAAAAGATGTCCACCTGCATCACCGTTGAACAGGACGATAAAGAGATCTGGCGCGGACGTATCTTGAGCCATGAGGCAGACTGGTACAACCGCAGAGTCATCTACTGCGAGGGCGCTTTGTCTTACTTCAATGACAGCGCAATCACCCCTTTTAACTACGAGGGAAAGCTGGCGCAGTTTTTGCAGCACCTCATCGATGCCCACAACCAGCAGTGCGGCAACATGAAAATGAAACGCTTCGAGCTGGGCACTGTCACTGCGGCACTGGGTGATCTTGTTGTGCACTATGGAGACCGGGACAGCTACGGTGTGGGCGAAGACTACGGCAGTACCTGGGATATCATCGACAAGATGGTGCTCAAGGTGTACGGCGGATATGCCTACTGTACCTACAACCCCGCCACGGGTAATAACGTCTTAAATTATTGCGATCAGTCTTTCGAAGCCGACCGTTTGGTCAACCAAACCATTGAGTATGGCGTAAACCTGCTGGATTTCACCGAGAAGACCGATACCAACAGTCTTTTTACCCGTGTGTATCCCATGGGAAGCAAGCACACGGTCGAGGAGACAAAGTGGAAGTGGAAATTTTTGTGGTGGGGTGAAAAGTACACAGAAAGCCATGAAGAGCGCTATGGCATTTCTGGAACGGACGCGGCGACCGTCAATAAGTATCTGCCAAAAGGGTATTCGTACCGGCTGGACAGCAGTGACGGCGACTGCGGATGGATCCAGAATGATGCAGCGGCCCAGAAGTTTGGCATCGTGTCAGCCCTGGGCGAGTATGACACCGACAGCGACAACGACACCTTTGCTGCAGGCGTGCAAGATCTTCAGAAAAACAGCTTGATGGTGACGAGCTACACCGTCAAGGCTGTGGATCTGCGAGATGCGGGCTATGACAAGGACAGGCTGACTTTTGCCGGCTATGCCCACATTATCAGCAAGCCCCACAGCATCGATGTCATCATGCTGTGCACAAAGCTGGTGGAACCGCTGGATCAGCCGGACAAAAAGGAGTATACCTTCGGCATGACCCGGCAGACTTTGACCGACCGACAAGTGGCCAACCTGGGCCGCACCAACCTGCTGGATGAGGATACGGCATCCGCTGAAAAATATCAGCAGAGCACTCTTAACCAGCTTTTCAAGTACCAGAAGTCTAACGACAAAAGAGTGGACGAGGTGGACAAAAAAGCTGGCGAAGCGGCCAAAACGGCCACAAATTTTCTGGAGTTTACCCCGGAAAACGGCCTTATCGTCCGGCATGACCAGCTGCCCAACAAAAGGGTGCAGATCACCAACGACGGCATAAAAGTGCTTTCCGGTTCCAGCATGGTCAACATCAAGTCGGATAGCATTTCCATCACAGACGGCAACGGCAGCTGCACTATCGACTCCGGAAAGATTACCTTCTACGGCATCCGAAACGCCCGTATCTGGGACTTTGGGGACAACAGCTCTTTTGGAGCACAGACAATCCCGCTGGACCTGTCCGATTTTTCTGCTGTGTATCTGACCTATACCAGCAAGAAAGGATCCACATGGTGGGCCAGCGGCGGCACTGCCGGATGTGTGACCATGGTCATCCCGGTCAATGGCGTGGAATACGCCATGACTTACCCGTGGAACACCACTCACATGCGGACGGTGCGGGTCAACTCAGGGGGCATCACTTTCGGACCCGGTCGTGAGCGCACATCGAACTATGTCACGGGCAACAACTACACCCCAGCAGTAGTGCCGACGAATTTCAGCATCGACCTGGAAAGCCCCGGCTCTGACGGGTGGACACAAAATGACTCCCTCTGTATGCCACGAGAACTATACGGTTTTATGTGAGGTGAAGGACAGATGAAAGTACCCGGCTGTAAATTTATGTGCAAAGTGTGCTCCGATGGTCGCATTTACAGCGGCGGATGGGGCGTTGAAGAAGTGATCCCGAACCCTCTCCCAGACAACTGCATGGTCTTCGATGAGTTCCCGGAGGACTGGGAGGATGGCGGCTCGCACTATGTGTGGGACGGAGAAAAGTTGGTATACAGCCCTCTGACCCCGGAGCAGTTGGCCGTGATCCAGAGCGGAGGTGAGCTCAAATGCTGATGGGTGCACAGATCGGAAGTGTCCATACCCTCAAAGACCTTGGCCTTTATCTGAAGGTGGGCAGCCCTATGATATCCGGTGCAGAGCCAGAGACGATGCTTGTCAATGTCCCGGGCTCTGACTTTATCCTAGACCTGTCCAGGGCTTTGGATGGGGAAGTGCACTACAAGCAGCGCACCATCAAGCTGGAGCTTATCTGTAAGTCTCCGAAAAAGCAATGGACGACCATCCAAAGCGCCCTTGAAAATGCCTTACAGGGCAAGTGGCTTCGGTGCGTTTTTGATGAGGACAGTGCCTGGTACTGGCAGGGCCTTTGGCGGGTAGACCCCAGTGAAAAAAATCGACATGATATGGCCTTTACCATAGAGGGCACTTGCAATCCGTACAAAAGAAATATCACCGCGGATGCGGGTGCGGATTGGCTCTGGGATACCTTTGATTTTGAAACAGATACCATCTATGATGTACCTACGGGAGTGATCAGTTTATGACAAAGACTTTTCCGGAAGTCATCTCGGGCATCCGTACCGCAAAAAAAGGTGTGGAAGTCCGGGAAGACATCGCCCAGATGGGCGAGTATGTAGAGCAGTTTGCTGCCACGGCCACCCAGAAGGCAGATGCAGCGGCAGCCAGCGAGAAAAAAGCATCCGATGCTGTGGCAAACATCGACCAGCAGAAAGCGGACTCTGTGGCCGCTGTCCAGCAAGCCCAGACTACGGCCACCGCGGCCATCACCCAGACAAAAGACGCTGCACTGACTGACATCGGCAACGCTAAGACCGGCGCTTTGCAGGAGGTGGAAAGCTCCACCGAGGCGGCTGCTACTTCTGCATCCACCGCTACCACTAAGGCTAGTGAAGCATCCACCAGTGCGGGAGCAGCATCCACTAGCCGTCAGGCAGCCGAAAAGGCTCAGAAAGCCGCAGAGGATGCTGCAGCGCTGGCGGGCACGCGGGCAGGTACCGACAAAACCCTGAGCATCGAAAACGCTCCTGCGGACGCAAAGGCCACCGGTGATGCTCTGGCGGGCAAAGCAGACTCCGTCGTTCCACATGATCTTTCGATTCCGATTACGGGGTGGCAGACAGACACGGAGGTCGTAGAGTACCCGCATTACATTGATATTACAGCGGATGTTACGTCCACGACTGTGGTATCTGTCAGCATCGACCCTGCAAGTGCAGACGTAGCCGGTAAAGCTATGCTTGTAAACCCCGAAACTCGAACCGGAGCTATCCGTATCCGTGCACACAACATTCCGACTGCGGAGATTTCCGCCCGGTGGTATCCCATCAAGTATGGTGGCCAGTTCTATGGTGACGGCTCCATCTATTCCAACTTCCTGCTTGCGGCACATCCTGTGGGTAGTATTTATCAAACTATTAGCCCTGAAAATCCGTCCGTAACTTTTGGCGGCGGCACGTGGGAAAAGATTGCGCAAGATAGGGTGTTAATGGGTGTAAGCGACACACACCCAGCTGGTACAACGGCAGAGGCAGGACTGCCGAATATAACGGGCACAATGGAACCGCGTGCGTCTGACAACATCGGCAATTACCTCGGTGCGATTAGAGAAGCAGATGGAGCATTCTCTATTAGTGCAAATGCTGGAAATAGGGGCACGTCCCCTCTCTCAATCCCGATCAATGACACATACGAAGCAGACAAGGTTTCTTTTGATGCCTCTCGTTCTAGTAGTGTTTACGGCAACAGCGATACCGTCCGCCCCCCGGCATACTTTACTTACATTTGGCTTCGTACCAACTGAAAGGAGAAACAATGGCACTAGGAGAACTTAAAAATGGCATTGGCCCTGATGCCTATGCCATCTATCAGCAAGTCCTTGCGGCGGTAGTCGAGCGAGACCACCCCGTTGGCAGTCTGTACATCAGCGAAAACGCAACCAGCCCTGCCGAGCTGTACGGCGGCACATGGGAGCGCATTGAGGGCAAATTTATCATGGGCGCAAGTGATACCTACCCGGCAGGGAGTACGGGCGGTAGCGCAACGCATACGCAGACAGTGGATGAAATTGCTCCCCACCGACATGAATACAACGGATATAACAAAGTTGGTAATGGCACACCGTATCTTTCTGGTGGAGATAGCGCTTGGGAACAAAAGGTTACTACGACTGCTACTGGCGGCGGTAAACCTATGGACATCCTTAACCCTTACTACTCCATGTACATCTGGCAGCGTGTCGCCTGAAAGGAGAGCTTATGAAAATCATCGACAGCAACGGCGTAGAAATCGCCAACCCCGACCTGACGAAAGGCTACCTCAAGCCCGAGACCCAGACCGTCCACCACGATGCTGTGGCGGGCGTGGAGGAGGTCAGCCACTACGAGACCCTTGCCGAGTATCCGAACGGCGGCAAGGACGTGAAGAAAATTATCGATGTGCCCGGCGTGGAAGCAAAAGACGCTTGGGACGAAGAAGAACAGGTGCAGGTGTACCACTTGTACACCGCCGAAGAGCTGGCCGCACAGGCTGAAGCCAAGAAAAAGGCAGAAGAAGCCGCTGCCGCCGAAGCGAAGAAAAAGGCAGAGCTGGAAACCGTGCCGGGCCGCATGGACGCTCTGGAAGCGGCAAACGACGACCTTGTGCTTATGATGGCCGATTTGATTGGAGGTTAAAACTATGAAAACGCTGAACAACCTGAAACTTCGCATCATGGTGCGGGCATTCCGCATCCGGCTGACTGCTGGCGAGACCTTCGAAGATATCGCCGCCGACTACCCGGCCCTGACCACCGACGACCTGGAAGCCATCAAAGAAGCCCTCGGGCAGTAAGGCGGCGCGGAATGAAAGCACTTTTCGATTTTATCTCCAAGCTTCTGGCGGCACTCTCCCACGCTGCCGGTGACAGCGCCGACAAGGAAAAGCCTGCCCCTGCACCGGACGTGCCCACTGTGGACACCGTGACCGGGTGGGCAGGTGAGCCGCCCTACCGCTATCTCGACGTGAGCCGGTATCAGGGCACCATCGACTGGGCACAGGTGGCTGCGGCGGGCTACAAGGGGGCCATGCTCAAGACGGTGAGCACTAACCGTAAGCTCTCCAAGCGGTCGGACGGCCTGTACATCGACCCGACCTTTGAAGCGAACTACCGAAACGCCAAAGCGGCCGGGCTGGACGTGGGTGTCTACTACTACACCTACGCCACAAGCGAAGCGATGGCCAATGCAGAGCTTGCCCTTGTGCGGCAGGCGGTCTACGGCAAGGAGCTGACATTGCCTCTCGCGGTGGACGTGGAGGAAAACAAGCTCAAGCCCATGAGCACCCTCGACCTCACCAACCTTACCGCCTATGCGCTGGAACAGGTGGAAAAGATGGGCTTTTATGCCCAACTTTACACCTACACCGGCTACAAATACGAACTAGATATGGCCAGGCTGTCCTCCCGGTGGGACGTATGGCTTGCTGACTACACCGGCAAGACCCCGAAGGTGGATTTCAAGTACGCTGCCCATCAGCACACCAGCAAGGGCAGCGTGCCTGGCATCATCGGCAGCGCTGACCTCAACGTGACCACCCTCAACTACCCGAAAATCATCCGCAAGAAGGGCCTGACCCGTCTCCGGGAGGGCAGATGACCGAAAAAGAAGCTTTGCTGTGGGTGCTGGGCATCCTGGGCAGCCTGTGCGCTGCGGCCATCACCATCGACAAGGTGCTGGAAATCATCCACAAGTACATCAAGAAGGCGCAGGAGCCGGACAATGCTCAGAATAAGCGGATGGATGAGCTGGACAAGCGCATCGGCACTTTGGAGCAGGGCCAGCTTCAGCACACGCAGGCCCTTGCCCGAGATCTGCGCCGCTTTGAAGAAATTGACGAGGTGAGCCGTCTGACCCTCGACGGAGTGCGCAACCTTTTGGATGCGCAGCTGTCCGGCAACAATCGCGAGGGGATGCAGAAGAGCCGCACCGACATCGACAACTATCTTTTGAAAGGAGTTACCAATCATGGAAGCGATTCGTAACCTTTTGACCGCACTTCCCGCCCCTGTGGCCCTCGTGCTCATGCTGGGCGGCTTTGCGTTTTACGCACTGGGCTGCATCAGGCTGGGCTATGGCGCGGCTGTCAAAGGCACCGTGCTTGACCTGATCGAGCAGGCAGAGCACGAGATCCAGGGCACCAAGAGAGGCGCAGAACGCAAGGCGTGGGTCGTCAAGATGCTTCGCGCCGCCCTGAGTACCAGCAAATACGGCAGGTTCATCAGCTGGGCCATCACCGATGAGACTATCGGCATCATTATCCAGTTTTTCTTTGACCGCATGAAGGCGGCATTGCAAAAGCAGTAAGGAGGAGATCATGGAAAGCACTACATACAAGCATTTTGTTGGTGTCAACAAAATGTACGCCGCACAAGAGCAATTTCGTGACATCACGAAAATGGTGACGTTTTGTCACCGGTTTGCCGCGCTTTGCAATATGGCGCGCAACGCCGGAGAGCTGCCGCAGCCCTTCTGGCTCGGTGCTGCCTGTGGCGGCTCGTGTGGTGCTGCCCGCTGCGCTGCAAGGACTTGACCGACAGCAGATGACCGCCACCATTAAAAGCGCACCGCTTGGGAGGGTAGACCGTAAGATAGCCTTACTGCGGTACGTTGAGCGG
>OFMV01000505.1_pt1 | contig 35726 bp, 26 predicted proteins | sample 1541881 | NCBI WGS metagenome assembly OFMV01 (sample SAMN04209220, study PRJEB22552) | human gut metagenome | biome: gut; material: feces | host: Homo sapiens | place: USA: Oklahoma
AAAAGGGCTACATGCTGCCTTATCATGCTGAAGGTAAGCGGCTGGTAAAAGTGGGTATTAGTTTTGACAGTACCCCGCGAACAATCAGCGATTGGAAAATCAAGAAAGAATAAGAAGTGTATTAAGAAAAATGGCGCGGGGGAGTATCCTAAACAATTCCCCCTGCGCCCAAAAAGTGTTATAATTCTATTTACCTTCTACTGTTCTTTAATGAAATAGATCGAGTATCAGGTGTTTACCTCCAATATGTGTGCCAATGCCTCGTCGAGGGCCACGATGTCGGCCTCCGTTGTGGCCCAGCAGGTCACAAAGCGGCATAGCAAGCGATCATCGGAGAGGGGTTCCCATATCTCGAAGGCTATCTCTTCCGCCAACTGTTGTTTCTGTTCTTTGGAGAGGATGACAAACTGCTGGTTGGTTGGCGAGTCGATGCCGAGGGACAAGCCATGCTTGGCGAAGACCTTTCGCAATGCTTGGGCCATGTTGATCGCATGGCGAGAGACGCGAAAGTAGAGGTCGTCCGTGAAGAGCGTGTCAAACTGCAAGCCCAAGACACGACCCTTGGCGAGCAATGCACCGTGTCGCTTGATGATGGTGAAGATGTATTTGGGTGCGCGCGTGTTGGTATAGACCAAGGCTTCGCCCAGCAACGCTCCCACCTTCGTGCCTCCTATGTGGAAGGCGTCGCAATGATGTGCAAGAAACGGCAGGTCGATGTCGTTGCCTTCCGCCATCAGCCCGTAACCGAGCCGTGCCCCATCGACATAGAGTCGCAGTCCGTACTGTTGGCATACAGTATAGATGTCGGCCAATTCCTTGCGCGAATAGAGTGCGCCAAGTTCCGTTGGAAGTGTGATATAGACCATGCCAGGCTGTACCATGTGTGGGTAGGTCTCGTCGGCGAGAAACTTGCGCATGTAGTCGTTGATCTGCGAGGCAGCCATCTTGCCTCCAGCTATACCAGGAAGTACCAATACCTTGTGTCCGAAAGCCTCTACGGCCCCTGATTCATGGACGTTGATGTGCCCCGTATCGACCGAAAGCACACCCTCGCAGCCCTGCAGCAGCGAGTCGATGGTTGTAGCATTGGTCTGTGTGCCGCCCACAAGGAAATGGACTTCTGCCTCCGTCATGTCGCACGCCTTGCGGATCCGGTCCTTTGCCCTTTCGGTATAAGGGTCGAAACCATAGCCGCTCGACTTCTCATCGTTGGTCTCCGACAGGCGGCGGAGAATCTCCGGTAGGCAGCCGTTATTGTAGTCACTCTCAAAAGAAGCTCTTATCATCCGTTTTCTCCTTATATATATTAATGAAGATCTTTTTTATGTGCCCCTATTCTTAAGTCTGCGTGTCATCCCCTGAGCTGGTCAACGCATGGTCGTCGAGGTCTTTGATACTCTTTTTGGGTGTTACGCCGAGCGACTTGAGTCCTTCGATGCGGCGCATCACGTTGCCCTTGCCATCATAGAGTTGCAGTCTTGCTTTCTCAAACGCCCCCGACAGGCGCGCTATCAGGTCGCCGAGCGAGGAGAAGGTGTCTCCAAATCCCGCCACCTTGTCGTACAGGTCGGCTGCAGCCTTGACGATCTTCTCCACATTCTTGTTTTGTCGGTCGTACTGCCAGAGGTTGTACGCCAGTTGTAAGGCCATCAGAAGATTGCTGGGAGAGATGATGATGATGTGTTTTTGATAGGCGTATCGACCCAGGTCCGGCTGCTGTCGCATGGCGGCGATGTAGCCCGACTCGTTGGGAATGAACATCAGGACAAAACCGATAGCGTCATCCACCAACTTGCTGTAGTCCTTCTCTGCCAGTTCATCGACGTGGCGTCGTACGCTTTGCACATGCTCGCGCAGCAAGCGGTCGCGCTGTGCGTCGTCCTCGGTAGCCACGGCATTGGCATAGGCCGTCAAAGAGACTTTGGAGTCGATCACCACGCTCCGACCTTCTGGGAAGCGAACGATGATGTCGGGGCGGAAACTTCTGCCCTCGCTGTCTTTGGTCTGCTCTTGTACAAAGTACTCCTCGTTCTTGCGCAGTCCGCTATTCTCCAAAAGGGTAGCCAAGACCATCTCTCCCCAGTCGCCCTGCTGCTTGCTGTCGCCCTTGAGCGCGCGGGTGAGGTTGGCAGCGTCTGAACCGATGCGAGCCGTCTGCTCCTTCATTGAAGCTACTGCCTGCTGCTGTTGCTGCTGGAAGAGGCGCATCGTCGATTCGAATGTGTTCTGCAGATCCTTCTTGTTCAACTCACTTTGTGCCCTGTTTTCCTCCACCGTCCGCTTGAAGTCGGCAAACTGTTCCTTGATCGGTTTGAGTAGCTCATCCATCTGCTGGCGGTTGTCCTCCTGTAGGGATCGTTGTTTGGCAGCCAACTGTTCGGCCGCATTCTTCCGCATCTCCTCGCGGAGCGTATCAAGGCGCTGCGCCCATTGGCGGTTGTTCTCCTCCCGTAGTTCTGTGGCATGTCTGCGCTCCTCCGCTATCTGTGATTCGAGCGACGCGATCTGCTTGGCATGTGCGCTACGCACTGTTTCCATCTCCCGGTCATGCAGATTGCGCTCGTTCGCAAGCAGCGCCTCGTCGCGATCCGTGAGTTGTCGCATTTGCCGCGAAGCGTCCTCTCGGATCTGCGTTACTTGCTTTGCTGCTGCAGACCGCTCTCCCTCCATCTGTCGGCGGAGTCCCGCTGCCTCACCTTCCAAGGCTTGCAGCTGGCCTACGAGTTTCGATTTCTGTAGTAGAATACCGATGGTCAACCCAACCGCCAGGCCGATGACCACGCCTATGAACCATTCAATCATCATTCTTTGTTTGTCTTTAGTTATAGGAAAGTAGTTGGGGACTGTCGTATGAACTTGATAGGTCAGCCCCTCCTTTCCGCTATGCAAAAGTATGAAAAAAGCACGAGAATCCTCCTTCTATTCGCCTAAATCTTTGTTTTCGCTTCCTCCGATTTGGCCAACTCAATTCTTTTTAGTAGTTTTGCAGAAAGGAAGTTGAGTGATGACGAGAAGCCATGTTCTTGAATCCAACTTATCAACCATTTCATACCCATCGCATATAATAACGATTAAGATGATAAAAAACATTGTTTTCGACTTCGGCGGCGTGCTCGTGCAGCATGATTTCATCGCCTATTTCTCGGATTATTTTCATAGCGAGGAGAAGGCTCGTCAGTTTTTTGCCCAAGCGCTGCCGCATAGTTTTAGCGACGAGGTAGATCGCGCCCTTCATCCATTCCATTACTATATAGAGCGTCAGCAACGTCAATGGCCCGAGTATGCCGATGCGATAGATTGTTTCGACAAGCATTTCGCTGATATGTTTACGGGAGAGACGGAGGGGATGTATGAATGGATGTGCCAGCTTAAAGCTGAGGGCTACCGCTTGTTGGGTCTGAGTAACTGGTCTGCGAAAGTACATGAGGTCATCGACCGTTTCCCCCGGGTGTTTTCTCCCCTGGAGGATAGCCTTATCTCTTACACCTGTCACTACTTGAAGCCCGAAAGAGAAATCTACGAGTTGTTTCTTTCGAAGTTTGGTGTGCGTCCCGAGGAGTGCGTCTTCATAGATGACCGCCCAGACAATATTGAGGGCGCGCGAAAGGTGGGAATGCATGGAGTTGTTTTCCATGATATGGACCAACTCAAACTCGCCATCCAACAGCTTATTGAGGAGCAGGGTGGAAGGTTGTAAAAAACATCAAGATGATTAATGTTGTATAGTGGATAATCTAAAAAGATATCTATATGCTAGAAGTCAGCAATAGTCTTCACTGACAGAATAGCAAATACAATGTTATTGAAATCAGCAGGCTTGCAATATGGACAAGATATAGAAACCGCTCTGTCGGACTTAATTGATATGGCTGTTCCTTATTAATAGTTTTATATCATTATGAATAAGCATAAACAACAATATCTTGATTTCGAAGCCTACGAGCGTGTGGCAGAGCCACATAAGCGCGAGAGGGCTTCGGTATGGCGTACGGCTATCGGTCTGCAGGATGTGGATGGTCTGAAGGTTTCCGACTATCTGAAGGAGACGGCCGTCAGGCATATTGAAGGTGACATTACCATTGATGATGTGCGTGAACAGTTGAAGTCGTACTATGTTAACAAAACAACACATGACGAAGACGATGCAGAAAAGGAAGAGGCCGATCGAGTAGCTGCCAATATTGCCAAGTTGCTGAACGAGCAGTCTTTCTCGTTCACCGCGTTGGAGTTTTTGAATATCCATAGGCACTTGTTCGAGGGCGTATTCAAACATGCAGGTAAACTGCGGCCCTATGACATCAGCAAAAAGGAATGGGTGTTACGTGGCGATAGTGTTGTGTATGGACGTGCTGCCGACATTATGATGGCGCTGCGATATGACATTCAACAAGAAAAGGACTTTAATTACAATGGATTGAACACGGATGAAATTATTGACCACATTGTAGATTTTGTAACGTTGCTATGGCAAAACCATCCGTTCCGCGAGGGCAACACACGAACCACTGCGGTGTTCGTCATTAAATATTTGCGTTCAATTGGATTCAAGGTCGATAACGATTTATTTGCCGACAACTCGTGGTATTTCCGTAATGCCCTTGTTCGTGCGAACTATCGTAATCCGTCAAAGGGTATAGAACCCAATAAGTCTTTCCTTATTAGGTTCTTCCGTAATTTGTTGTTGGGTGAACATCATGAGCTGAAGAACCGCTATATGCTTGTAGGTTATAACGATGTAGATGCAGCCAGTACAAGCACCCATACAAGTATCCATACAAGTACCCATGCAAGTTCTGGTGATTCGCTATCAAACTTATCAGAAAATATAAAACGGTTGCTTGTTACAATTGGCACGGGTGAAAAGAGCGTAAAGGAAATGATGGAAGCTGTCGGCTTGAAGAACCGCCCCAATTTCCTTGAATATTCTCTTACGCCAGCCATTACAGAAGGATTGGTAAAAATGAAATACCCCAATTCGCCACGTCATCCTCGCCAGAAATATCTACTAACGGTGAAAGGACTGATGGTGTATGATGATTGCGTCAAATCAAAACGAAAAATCTAAACAATTCGTTTTGCTTTCCAAAGGCACTTTCTCATCAAATCCTGCTTCATTCGCCACATAGACCCGTTGTAGCGGGAAAAGAGGCTAAAATAGGCCAAAAGTATAGAAAAAGGGGTGAAAAAATGAACTTAACTTCGGAGGCCGATGAATATGACTTCGTGGGCCGATGAAGTTAACTTCGTTGGCCTTTGAAGTTAACTTCATTGGCGGAGCAAGTTAATCCCCCTCTAAAGGGTATGATAACAACAAAGGTTTTTCTCACGAAAGAGAAAAACCTTTGTTGTTGATAGCAGGGCTTACCCCTGTTTTCCGGGTCTGATTTCTTGTAAAGGAATCATGACAAAATCGCGTTCCTCCATGTGGGGGTGCGGAATGACCAAATCGGGCTCGTTTACCTGTATGTCATCATAGAGGAGAATGTCGATGTCTATCGGGCGGTCAGCATATTGACCATTGGACGACTTCCGTGTCCTGCCCAGTTCACGCTCTATCTGTTTCGTAGCTTCCAGCACCTCGCGTGGGGTCATCCTGGTGTTGATGCAGACGCAGGCATTGAGAAACTGATGTTCGCTCTCGAAGCCCCATGGTGCCGTCTCTATAAAGGAAGATATGCGTTCCACCGAGCCGACACGCTCCCTCAGTAGGGCGATGGCTGACTGGAGCAGTTGCCTACGGTTGCCAAGATTGGAACCCAAGGAGAGATACAGACAATGTAGCAAGGCTGATTAGTCGTTGAGGATGAGCAGACTGTCTCCGTAGCATCCAAATTTGTAACCGTTGGCGACAGCCAGTTCGTATGCCTTCATCACCATGTCGTAGCCTCCAAATGCACACTGAGTCATCAGCAGCGTGGAGTAGGGGTGGTAGAAGTTGGCTACCATCGAGTCGGACAGGCCGAAGTTGTAGGGAGGGAAGATAAACTTGTTGGTCCATCCCTCAAACTCCTTCAGCAGGCCGTCTGTGCCCACAGCCGTCTCTGTGGCTTTGACCACACTTGCTCCAATGCTACACACGTGATGGCCCTTGCGCTTCGTGTCGTTGACGATCTCGCAGGCTTCAGACGTGATGAACATCTGCTCCGAGTCCATCTTGTGCTTCGTCAGGTCCTCCACCTCAATCTTGTGGAAATTGCCCAAACCGCAATGAAGGGTGACATAGGCAGGATTGATGCCTCGTATCTCCATCATCTTGAGCATCTCGCGCGAGAAGTGGATGCCCGTGCTGGGTGCCGTGACAGCGCCCTCGTGTTTGGCGAACGGAGTCTGGAAGTACTCCATGTCCTCTTCGGTGGCATGGGCAAAGTCCTGTCCTTCCTCCTTCGGACGGTTGTCGATGATATATCGGGGCAGTGGTGCCTCGCCCAGGGCGAAGAGCTCTTTCTTGAACTCATCGTGCGGGCAGTCGTAGAGGAAACGCAGGGTGCGCCCTCTTGAGGTGGTGTTGTCGATCACTTCAGCCACCATGGTGCCCGACTCCTCGAAGAAGAGTTTGTTGCCAATGCGAATCTTGCGTGCCGGTTCGACGAGTACGTCCCACAAGCGCATCTCGGGATTGAGTTCGCGGAGCAGGAACACCTCGATCTTGGCATCCGTCTTCTCCTTCGTGCCGTAGAGACGGGCGGGGAACACTTTGGTGTCGTTGAAGACGAAGGTGTCTCCCTCTCCAAAATAGTTCACAAGATCCTTGAAGAGGATGTAGTCGCCCTCTATCGGGTTGCCCTCCTCGTCCTTATGATACAGGTCTATCGTCTCCGATTGCTTGTGGAGCACCATCAGCCGCGCCTCGTCGGGCCTTACCACGTCAAACTCGGCGGTTGTTCCGTTGGGTCGAGTGATGGTATGGGTGGAGGAATGGGGATAGAGTGCCACCAAGTCCTGTGGCAAATCGAATTTAAACTGCGATAGTTTCATATCTTACTTGTTTTCTTTTTCTATTGTTTGCTGTGCCAGCCACTCTTCAAAATGGTCGTAGGAAAGACAGTTCTCCACCCGCACGTCGCCCACTTGTGTGCGACGGAGGGAGGTGAGGTAAGCTCCCGAGGAGAGTGCGCGGCCCAAATCTCGGGCCAAGGCACGGATATAGGTGCCCTTGCCGCAGACTACGCGCAGGACGAGCTGCATCTTTTCGGCATCAAACGACACCACTTCTATCTCGTCGATGCGGACGTGCTTGGGTTTGAGCTCTATGTGCTCGCCATTGCGGCGCACGTCATAGGCGCGGACGCCGTTGACCTTTACTGCACTGTAGGTAGGCGGTATCTGTTCTATCTCGCCAATAAACTGCTGCAGCGTCTCAAGAATCAGCTCTCGGGTGATATGCTCCGTGGGGAAGGTGGCGCTGACCGGGTGCTCCATGTCGTAGCTCACGGTCGTCGCCCCCAGCTGTATCGTGGCGACATACTCCTTCGTGTGTTGCTGCAGCGTCTCGATCTGCTTCGTCTTTTTTCCCGTCGCAAGCACCAAGACGCCAGTGGCGAGCGGATCGAGTGTGCCAGCGTGTCCCATCTTCACCTTGCCACCCAAGGCGTGGGAGCAGAGGTAGCGGATGTGGGCGAGGGCCTTGAAACTCGTCACGCCATAGGGCTTGTCGATGGGGATGAGTATCCCTTCTTTGAAATTGATTGTCATCCCGGCTTAGTCAACCATTTGGAGTGAGTGGCCCGTGAGGAGCAGTCCCAGGATGAGCAGTCCGACGATGATGCGGTACCAGCCAAAGAGTTTGAAGCCATATTTAGCAATGAAACTGACAAACCATTTCATGGCAAGGATGGCTACCACAAACGAGACCAAACTGCCGATGAGCAGCGTGGAGATATTGCCCGACATGTCGTCGAATTCGCCAGCCAGGATCATCTTCAACACCTCCAGGCACGTGGCAGCCAACATGGTGGGCACGGCCAGGAAGAAGGAAAACTCTGCCGCGCGCTTACGCGTCAGTCCGTTGGCCATACCACCGACGATGGTCGCCATACTGCGGCTGACACCAGGTATCATGGCCAGACACTGGCAGAGGCCGATGCGGAACGCACGCTTCTCGGTGACGGGGTTGGTCTCCTTGCCATGGCAGAACCACTTGTCGCAGAACAACATGAAGACACCACCAACAACCAGCATGATAGCAACGATCGTGACGCTGCCGAGCAGATGCTCTATCACGCCATTGAGGAGACCACCCAGCACGACGGCAGGGACGAAGGCGACAAAGATCTTCCAGTAGAAGTCCCACTTGTGAAGGAACTTCTGGAGCGACGTGCTGCCCTCTGGTGCTGGCGTATGGTTGAGTTGGAAGAAGCGCTTCCAGTAGAGCAAGACCACCGAGAGGATGGCGCCAAACTGGATGATGACCGTGAAGGCCTTGACAAACGGCGTGCTCGGCACTCCCAACAGGTTTTGTGCGATGATCATGTGGCCTGTGGAAGAAACGGGAAGAAACTCGGTCAATCCCTCTACGATGGCGACGATGATGGTTTCTATCAGGTCCATTATGCCTCCGTGACGTTGGTTTCAGACGATTGTGTTGCCATCTCGGCTCCTGCCTCTCCGCCCTTCGGACGAACGAGGATGGAGGCGATGATGGTAATATAACCCACCAGCGTGACGACAGGCGCCACCTTGATACGCGTCGGGCTGAACACCTCGGGATTGAACATCTCCTTGGTCGATGTGCCGCCGCTCATCAGGATGAAGCCAATGACGACGATCGCCACACCTACTACAAGCAGGATGTAGTTGATGCGGCCGAAAGCTAATTTACTTTTATCCATATTCTATGTTTGTATTATTTCCTTCTCGTGATAGTGAGGCCGACCCATTTCGGGCGGCGATTAAATCTTGTAGAGGTCTCCCGCCTTCATGCGCAGGAATTTGTTGACCGAGAGCCAGGAGCAGATTGTGGTGAGGATGATGCCTACGGCCAGGACTACCAGCGCTGTAAAGGCCATGACCTCGCCATTGATGATCGTCAGCATCTCCGGCTCATAGTTGTAGAGAGCGAGCATGCCGGCTCCCAGCACGATCAATGCCATGACGGCAGAGAGCAAGCCTAGTCCCACGGCCATGCGCAGGAAAGGCAGTCGGATGAAGCCCCACGAGGCACCCACGAGTTTCATGGTGTGTATCGCGAAGCGACGCGCATAGATGCTGAGGCGGATGGTGTTGTTGATCAAGGAGAACGAGACGACCGTCAGGAGTGCTGCGATGATCAGCAGTACGAAACTGATCTTGCGCAACATTTTGTTCACACTGTTGACCAGGTCCTGTCGGTAGGTCACGTCAGAGACACCATTAAACTGCTTCAGGTCGGCGGCAATCTTCTTGATAGAGTCGTTGTTGGCATAGTTGGCCTTCAGACGCAGCTCTATCTCTGCCGTAAAAGGATTCTCCCCCGCAAACTCGGCCGGGTTGGCACCCAGCTCTTTCGTGCCTTCTTTGAGGGCTTGCTCCTTGCTCGTGTATTCCACGTTGGTGATGTAGTTGAAGCGTTGCACCTTCTTGCACAATGCTGCACACTCAGAGGGAGTGAGGTCGGGTTGCAATACCATGGTGACGGTGAGGTTCTCCTTCACATAGTTGGAGAGGTTGCGTCCTGTGAATACGGTTAATACGACTATACCTATCAGAACCAGCACCATGGCCGTGCTGATACATAGCGTGATAACCTGCAAACTGCGGTGATTGCGGGCTTGATTGCGTTTCTTTTTCATTGCTGAAACTAACTTCTACTTTCTTATTCTAAAAATCGCAATAAGGCCAATAAGCCAATGTTGCTGCAAAGGTAACGTAAAAATGCAAAATAGGCAAATATATTAAGTTTTATTTGGTTCTTCGTCCTTTTCAACCCCCTTTTCCTGTTTCTTGCCTATGTGATTGCTGACAACAAACTAAGTGAAAAGATTGGGTGTGTGAAAAGAATGTTGTACTTTTGCAAGAAATAAACATACGAACACGATTATGTCAACAATTCTATTTCCATCGCCCATCTATGGGCCCGTGCACAGTCGGCGGCTCGGAATATCCTTGGGCATCAATCTTATACCTGCCGACGGCAAACTCTGTAGTTTCGACTGTATCTACTGCGAGTGTGGCTACAATGCCGACCATCGCACGCATACTCCCTTCCCGACCACCGAGGCGGTCTCCCGCGCACTGGAGGCGAAACTCAAGGAGATGCATGAGGAGGGAGTCCATCCCGACGTGATGACTTTTGCCGGCAATGGCGAACCGACCAGTAATCCTCACTTTCCCGAGATCATCGACGAAACCATCCGTCTGCGCGACGCCTACTGTCCTGAGGCCAAGATCTCTGTCTTGAGCAACTCGACTTTCATCCATCGCCCTGCGGTCCATGCCGCCTTGGCCAAGGTCGATAACAACATCCTCAAGCTCGATACGGTCAACCCTGATTACATAAAGCGCCTTGATCGTCCAGCGTTGCCTTCCTATGATGTGAAGAAGATCATAGAAGGCATGAAGTCCTTTGACGGGCAATGTATTGTCCAGACCATGTTCCTTCGTGGAAAGAACGATGAGGGCGAGGATGTGACCAATGTAGGAGAAGAGTATGTTGCCCCGTGGTTGGAGGCCGTGAAATATATCGCGCCTCGCGAAGTGATGATTTACACCATCGACCGCGAGACACCTGGACAGTTTTTGGAAAAGGCCACCCATGAGGAACTCGACGCCATCCGCGATCGCGTGAAGGCGTTGGGTATCGAGTGTACCGCCTCCTATTGATGAGGCTCTGTATCGAGTCGGCTCATTTTTTTTCGCCATCCTATTGCAGGCCTAACGTCCTCTTTCGTCTGGGCCAGAAAGATAAAGCAAAGAGGGGAGTGACCTCACGGCCATCCCCTCTTTCTTGTAAATTACGATAGGTATGAAACTATAATTTACTAATGATTCCTTCTTTTGTACTGCGAAGGAAATCGACGATAATGCGAATTTCCTCCGAGTCAGGCACCTGCTCGACGATCTGGTGGCAAACATCGAACACCGAGTTTTGACCATGGAAAAGCAGGCGGTAGGCGTTGGCGATATGCTTGATCACCTTCTCATCTATTCCTGCAGCCCGTGCCATCGTGGTGTTGACACCACCATAGCCTACCGGCGTTCCACCAGCTACGATATAGGGCGGGACATCCTTTGAGAAGGTCGTTCCAGCCTGGATCATCGCGCCACGACCCACACGCGTCCTGGCATTCTCGATGACCGATGAGGAGAAGATCACTCCGTCCTCGATCTCGCAATCGCCCGCTATCTTCGTGCCATAGCCGATGACGCAAGAATTGCTCACGCGTGTGTCGTGAGAGATATGCACACCCTCCATGAGCACGTTGTTGGAGCCCAAGACCGTCTTGCCACCCTCGTGCGTGCCACGGTTGATGACCACATTCTCGCGGATGATGTTCATGTCGCCCATGACGACCTGCGAGTTGGCACCCTTGAAATTGAAATCCTGCGGCAAGGCAGCGATGACGGAGCCTTGGTGGATCTTGTTGCCGTTGCCCATGCGTGTGCCGTTGAGGATTGACACGAAGGGGAAGATGATACAGTTGTCACCAATCACCACGTCGTCCTCGATATAGACAAACGGGAATATTTTGCAACCTTCGCCGATACGTGCCTTGGGAGACACCTCGGCCTTCGGACTGATTATTGTGCTACTCATAATCTTACTGTCTTATTAGTTAATTGCTACCACCGCCAAGGGCATAGTAGAGGTTGACGATCGACTGCAATTTCGTGAACTGATCCTGCACCTGTGAGACCTGGGCGTTGAGCAGGTTCTGCTGTGCCGTGATGACCTCCAGGTAGGTACTTGAACTCTGCTTGTAGAGCAGTTCGATATCCTCGACGTTCTTCTTGAGCACGTCGATGCGCTTCTGCTCCAGTTCCTCGCTCTCCTTGGCTGCGTTGTAGGCCACGAGAGCGTTGCTCACCTCCGATCCTGCCGTGAGGATGGAGTTCTGCCAGGTGTTGTAAGCCTGCTTATACTGGTCCTCAGCCACACGAAGCCCCGCCTTCAGCTGACCCTTCATGAAGAGCGGCTGGGTGAGGGAACCTACGGCCTGCACCAAGAACTTGGCCGGATTGATCGTACCCTGTCCGTTCGTCCAGCCTGCGTTGGCCGTGATGTTGATGGACGGATAGAAGCGGCTGCGTGCGTTCTGTACACCATAGAAGCAGCTGGCGAGCGCCATCTCGTTAGCGTGTACGTCGGGGCGGTTGCTCAGCAGTTGTACACCCACGCCACCAGCGTAGTTCTCTGGCAGCGACTGGCCGTCGAGTTTGCCACGAGCGATGGTCTGAGCAGGTTCTCCCAGCAGGAGGCTGAGGGAGTTTTCACTCTCGCGGATCTGTCGCTTGATGTTCACGCTCTGGTTCTTCACGCTATAGTAGGCAGCCTCCGCACTCTGCACGCTCGTAGAGCGGGCGCGTCCAAACTCCATTTGCAGTTTCATCATGTCCCAGGTGTCCTTCGTGAGGTTCTCCATGTCCGTGACGATCTCCATCTGCTTGTCGAGCATGAGGAGCGTGTAGTAGAGGTTGGCGACATTGCTGATGAGGCGTGTCTGTACTGCCAGCTGGTAGTCCTTTGTCTGAAGGAGCGACATGGCGGCAGCCTTCTTCGAAGAACGGAGCGTACCGAAGAGGTCCACGTTCCAGCTGGCCGCGAGGGGCAGCGTGTAGCTCTTGTTGGCCTCTGCGCCCTCACCCATGTGGGTGATGGTGCCCGTCGGGGCGAGTACCAGCGAGGGAAGGTAGGCGAGCTTGGCGGCCTTGAGTTGCGACTCGGCAATGTCCACGTTGAGCATGGCGTTGAGAAGGTTCGGGTTGTTGGCCAATGCTTTCTCGATCAGCGATTGCAACTGCGGGTCGGTAAAGACGCTTCTCCACGGCAGGTTGCCGAAGTCGTTGCTGCCCTCCAGCGTCGCCTGGTCGTTTACGGGGTCGCGCACGATGCCGTCCGTCTTCACCTCGGGACGCTCGTAGTCGCCATAGAGGCTCTTGCATCCCGTCAGCGAGAGGGTGGCGAGACCCGCCAGGAGCAGCAGGCGACCACCCGTCATGCGCGTCATATTTTTGATTGTCATATTGTCTATTATTATATGTATCCTTATTATATTGTGTGGGAGCCTCCCGCTCCCTCGTCCTCAGTGGGGCAGGGGAGCGGAATGGCTACTCAGCTATTTTACATCGGGGCGTTCTCCACCTTGTAGTCGCCGGCAGGTCCCTGGGCGTACTGCTCCAGTTCACGGACCACCTCCTCGTTCTCCTCATCGTGGAACTCGAGCGGCTTGATGCGCTCCTGCAGCCACTGGAAGATGGCGAAGAGCGACGGGACGACGAACACCTGGCAGATTGTACCGATCAACATACCACCGACGGCGGCAGCACCCAGCGTCTGGTTTCCGTTGCGTCCCACACCTGATGCGAACATCAGCGGTAACAGACCGATGATCATGGCCAGCGAGGTCATCAGGATCGGGCGCAGACGAGCCACGGCACCAAGGATGGCAGCGTAGCGGATGGCCATACCTGTCTGGCGGCGCTCCAGGGCGAACTGCACAATCAAGATGGCGTTCTTGGCCAACAGACCGATCAACATGATCAGCGAGATCTGCATATAGATGTCGTTGCTATGGCCGAAGAGCTGTGTGAAGATGAAGGCACCCGCAAGACCGAACGGCACGGAGAGCAATACGGCCAGCGGCAGCAGGTAGCTCTCATACTGTGCGGAGAGGATCAGATAGACGAAGATGAAGCAGAGGATGAAGATCATACCCGTCGAACTGCTCGACTCCTGCTCCGATCGGGTCAGACCCGAATACTCGTAGGTGTAGCCGTCGGGCAGCGTCTGCTTGGCCACTTCCTCCACAGCCTTGATGGCCTGACCAGAGGAATAGCCGTCGGCAGCCGTGGCGTTGATGGTGATGGCGGTGAAGAGGTTGAAGCGGTTGATGCTGGAAGGACCGTAGGTTCTCTTCAGCGTGACAAACTCGTTGATGGGCGACATGCCGTTGTTGGTGCGTATATAGACATCGTTGAGCTTGTCGATCGTCATGCGGCTCTCGGGGCTACCCTGTATATAGACACGGTAGAGCTTACCGAAGGCGTTGAAGTTGCTGGCGTACTGACCACCGAAGTAGCCCGACATCGTGGAGAGGATGGCCTGGGGCGACGTACCGGCCTGCTTGGCCTTGGCCACGTCGATGTTGACCATATACTGCGGATAGTTCGGGTTGTAGGAGGTCATGGCTCGCTGGATCTCCTCGCGCTCACCCAGCGCCTTGAGGAACTTCTGCGTCACGTCGTAGAACTTGTTGAGGTCGCCACCCGTGCGGTCCTCCATAGAGAAGGTCAGACCGTTGGTAGCCGAGAATCCGGACACCATAGGCGGCGCGAAGGCCAGGATCTGTGCACCTTTGATGGTGGCTGTCTGCTTATAGATCATACCCAGCACGGAGTTGGACGAACTCGGATCGATAAACAATCCTGCGATACCCGCACCCGTGAACACGGACTTGACGCGGTCTATCATACCCCACTTACGCTCGTCAAACGGTTTCAGCTTGATGATGAAGGTGGCCTGGTCGGAACCGGCACCAGCAATGAAGTTGTAACCGGCAATCATCTCACGACGCTCGATCCACGGGTTGGTGGCCAGCATGGCGTCGATCTTCTCGCCAACCTCCAGCGTCTTGTCCTGGCCCGTTGACGGGGGGAGAGAGATGGTACAGAAGAGCGTACCCGTATCCTCGTCAGGGATCAAACCCGTCTTGGTCGTACCCATGAAGAAGACCAGCGCCACGATGCCTGCCACGACAGAGATACCCGTCACGACGCGGTTGTTGATGATGCGCTCCACACCCTTCTTATACTTGTTTGTAATCTTGTCGAACGACTGGTTGAAGCCCGCGTGGAAGCGATCGACGAAAGACATCTTCTTGCCACCGTTGGCCTCCGCCTCCTCGTCCTTCGGCTTCAGGAAGATGGCGCAAAGGGCCGGAGAGAGCGTCAGGGCGTTGACGGCAGAGATCAAGATGGAGATAGCCATCGTGATACCAAACTCGCGGTAGAACGTACCACTCATACCACCGATGAACGACACAGGGACGAACACGGCAGACATCACAAGCGTGATGGAGATGATAGCACTCGAGATCTCGTTCATGGCGTCGATACTGGCCGTGAGCGCACTCTTGTAGCCCATGTCGAGCTTGGCGTGAACGGCCTCGACAACCACGATGGCGTCATCGACCACAATGGCGATAGCCAGCAGCAGGGCCGACAGCGTCAGCAAGTTGATGGAGAATCCGAAGATCCATAGGAAGAAGAACGTACCTATCAAGGCCACCGGCACGGCGATCATCGGGATCAGCGTGGAGCGGAAGTCCTGGAGGAAGATATAGACGACGAAGAACACCAGCAGCAGGGTGATGAAGAGCGTGAAGATCACCTCCTCGATGGAGGCGTAGAGGAACTCCGTCACGTCTTGCTCGATGGTATATTTCAGTCCCGGTGGGAAGTTCTTTGCCTGGCGCTCCAGCTCGGCCTTCACGTCCTTGGCAATCTGGGTTGCGTTGGATCCTGCAATCTGCTGCACCATACCCATCACGGCAGGATGGCCGTTGTTCTTCAGTTGCACGCCGTAGGACTGCTGACCCAGTTCTATTCTGGCCACATCCTTGAGGTGGAGCGTCTGACCATTGGTATTGCTCGTGAGGACGATGTTGCCATACTCCTCCGACGTCTTCATACGGCCCTTGTAGCGGAGCGTGTACTGGTAGGCCACGTCGCTCTGCTCGCCGATCGTACCCGGAGAAGCCTCCAGGTTCTGCTCGGCCAGGGCTGCCGTGATGTTGGACGGCATGAGGCCGTAGTTCTTCATCTTCACCGGGTCGAGCCAGATACGGATTGTGTAGTCGGCCGTGGACGGGCTCTGCACGTCACCCACACCGTTGACACGCTTCAGTGCCGGCGAGACATTGATGTTGTTGTAGTTGTTGAGGAACTTCGTGTCGTAGCGTCCGTCGTCCGTGGTCAGCGAGTACATGATGACGTTGGAGCTCTGTCGCTTCGAAACCGTCACACCCGCTTTGGTCACCTCTGCCGGGAGCAGAGCCTGAGCCTGCTGCACACGGTTGTTGACGTTGACGGCAGCCATGTCGGCGTTGGATCCCTGCTTGAAGAAGACCGTGATCTGTGCCAGGCCGCTATTGCTTGCCGACGAGGTGATGTAGGTCATGTTCTCCACACCGTTGATGCTCTCCTCCAGCGGCGTGACCACGGAGTTGAGCACCGTCTGTGCGTCAGCGCCCGGATAGTTGGCCATCACGCTAATGGTAGGTGGCGCAATGTTCGGGTACTGCTCGATAGGCAGCGACACCAGTCCGATCGTACCCAGGAGTACGAAGAAGATGGAGATCACCGTCGAGAGTACCGGTCGCTTGATAAAATTAGTAAATGTCATTGTTTTCTTCTTTTATGTGTTGACCATGATGGGAGGCGGACAGCGTCCTCCTCCCGATGGCACTCTCTTGGTTTACTTCTTGTCGCCCTTGCCCGTCATGGCGTCGAGGAAGCCCTCTGACGATCCCTGCTTGGCACCCAGCTCGGCGGCATTCTTCATAGCAGCATCGTACTCCTGGAGCGTGAGGGCCTTGATCTCTTGTCCGTCGGTGAGGCCCGTCAGACCCTTGACCACGATGCGGTCGCCCATCTTCAGTCCGCTGGTGATGATATAGTTGTTGCCGTCGTTCTGCGGATCTACCGTCACCTCTGTGTAGTGCACCTTGCCGTTGCCGTCCACCTTATAGACGAAGTACTTGTCCTGCACCTGCGTCGTGGCTTCCATCGGCACGAGGATGGCGTGGTTGTTGTTCTTGGCGATGATCACCTGGCCTGCGCCACCACTCTTGAGCAGACGCTCTGGGTTGGGGAAGCGGGCGATGATGGAGAGCGAACCCGTAGTCGGGTCGATGATGCCCGAGGTCTTGACCACCTTGCCCTCGTGGTTGTAGATCGAACCGTCGGTGAGCTGGAGGCTCAGGGCCGGGAAGCTGTTGATGGCTCCTGCCAGACCATTGTTGCTGCGCGTGAGGTTGAGGATGTCGCTCTCCGACATGGAGAAATAGACCTCGATGGTCGAGATGTCGCTGACCGTCGTCACGGGCTGTGCCGAGGACGGGCTGACGAGTGCGCCCACTTTGTAGGGCAGGTTGCCCACCACGCCATTGGCCGGGCTCTTTACATAGCAGAAGGAAAGGTTCTCCTTGGCCGTGGCGAGCTGTGCCTTGGCGGCTGCTACGGCAGCCTCTGCCTGCTTCAGGCCTGCATTGGCCGAGCTGACGCTGCTCTGAGCTTGGCGCACGCCAGCCTGAGCGGTCTGATAGCTGTTGCGAGCGGTCTGCAACTCATATTCTCCGATCACCTTATTATTATAGAGGTTTTGGCTGTTGTTGTAGGTCAACTGCGCCGTGGCAGCCTGTGCCTGTGCCGAGTTGAGCGAGGCGTTGGCCGTCTGGATGCCTGCCTGAGCCGAACGTACGCTGGCCTCGGCCTGGTTGATCTGTGCCTGAGCAGCACGGACGGCTGCCTGATAGGTGGCGTTGTCGAGTTCGAAGAGCACCTGGCCTGCTCTTACCGCCTGGCCCTCATGGACATAGAGCTTGGTGATGAAACCCGAGATTTTCGGACGTACTTCCACGTCCTGTACGCCTTTGATAGTGGCAGGGTAAGTGGTCTTCAACTGGGCGTTGGCCGGACCAATTGTCACTACCGGATACTCGTTGCTCGTGGGCAGTCCTTTTTGGCCGCCTCCGCAACTCGTAAGTACTGCCATAGCGATGGCAGCAAACAGCAAAAACTTGTTTTTCTTCATACCTATAAATGATTCTTTATTTTTGTTTTCTGAAAACGATGTATTTGTTCTACCGCTGCGGCTAATCCTCTGATTGATAGCGGAATATTGGAAAACTAATGCGACACAATCAGTTTTCAACTATGCAAAAGTACCCATTTCCATTCAGAAAGGCGTACTTCGCAAAGTTTTTTTAACTATAATTATTCCGAGTTAGTAATGGTAAAGGCTACTCTTGGCCTTTACCGTTGCTCCTCGTACGTGATTTTTTCTACCTATCGGACTTGTGGGTTCATGCTTGTCCTCGTCCAGTCTCCTGGTCCACAGGTCATCCCACACCCAGCTCCTTGGCCTTCTCTCTGAGCAGCGCCAAGAGCGGCTCTCGCTCGTTGGGCACGATATTTTCCAGCACAGCCTCCTTGAGCGCCTTCTTCAGTTCGCCCACCTCGCGGGACGGTTTCAGATGGAAGAGCTCCATGATTTCGTTGCCGTCGATGACCGGCTGCAGCAGACGCTTGTAGTCGCGCTCCTTGAGGTCGGCTATCTTCTCCCTGACGATGCGGAAATTCTCCAAAAACCGCTTCTTCCTCACCTGGTTCTTGCTCGTGATGTCAGCCTCGCAGAGCATCATGAGGTCGTCGATGTCGTCGCCCGCGTCGTTGATGAGCCTTCTCACGGCCGAGTCCGTCACCACGTCGTCGGCAATGGCGATCGGTCGCATGTGGAGCTCCACGAGCTTCTGCACATACTTCATCTTGCTGTCCAGCGGCAGTTTCATCCTCCTGAACATCTCCGGCACCATCCTGGCCCCGATGTCGTTGTGGTTGTGGAAAGTCCAGCCCAGCTGGTTGTCCCAGCGCTTGCTCTTGGGCTTGCCGATGTCGTGGAAGAGGGCTGCCCAGCGCAGCCAGATATTGGCCTTGAAAGGAGGCTGCTCGGGATTCTCCTGCTTCTCCTGCTCGTAGCGCCGCTCCTCGGCCCGTGCCACGTTCTCCAGCACCTCCAGCGTGTGGTGGAAGTTGTTCTTGTGCGCCCTGCCGTTACGCGTCTCCACGAGGTCGAGGGCTGTCAGTTCGGGAATGATGAGGCCCAGCAGTCCGCAGCGCTGCAGCTCGAAGAATCCCTTGCTCGGATATTGCGAAGCCATGATCTTGCATAACTCCTCGGCTATGCGCTCCCCGCTGATGATACGGATGCGCTCGGCGTTGCGTGAGAGCGCCTCGAAGGTCTCCTCCTCGATGAAAAAGTTGAGTTGGGTGGCAAACCTCACACAACGCAGCATTCGTAGTGGATCGTCCGAGAAGGTGACGTCCGGGTCCAGGGGCGTGCGGATGATGCCCTCCCATAGATCGCCTATGCCGTCGAAGGGATCTACCAGTTCGCCAAAGCGTGCCTTGTTCAGGCAGATGGCCATGGCGTTGATGGTGAAGTCGCGACGGTCCTGGTCGTCCTCCAGCGTTCCATCCTCCACGATAGGCTTCCGCGAGTCGTGGCTGTAGCTCTCCTTTCGTGCGCCGACAAACTCCACCTCCATACCGTGGAATTTCACCTGTGCCGTCCCGAAGTTGCGAAACACGCTCACGTGCGCTCGCCTTCCCAGGATCTTCCTCAGCTTCTCGGCTACGGCTATGCCGCTTCCTACCACCACCACGTCGATGTCGTTGGACGGGCGTTCCAAAAAGATGTCGCGTACATAGCCTCCCACGACGTAGCAATCTACGCCCAGACTGTCGGCGGCTTCTGAGATATGGTGAAAAATGTCTTTGTCGAGCAGTTGTGCCAGCTCCTCGTCGGTATATTCGCGCATTGACTTCCTTGTTGTTTTTTCAAGATGCAAAGGTACAAAAAAAAATTCTATTCTCCGCATTTTGGCGTGATAAGGTTGCGTAAGACGAGAAAACTGGTTTTCTCCAGCATGCAGAGGACGAATGTGGGATTAAATTTGAGGTAATCGTTGGCTTGTTATCCAAAAGTTTGTATCTTTGCAAAGATTAAAAGACAATCAGCTCATACGCAAAGACAAAGTATGATAGACCGGGCTACGATAGACAGGATCATGGATGCGACCGACATCGTCGATGTCATCTCCGAGTTTGTGACGCTCCGCAAGCGCGGCACGAGCTATACGGGATTGTGTCCTTTCCACGACGACAAGACGCCGTCGTTCTCCGTCAGTCCGTCGAAGGGAGTCTATAAGTGCTTCGCCTGTGGCGAGGCGGGCAATGCCGTCAACTTCATCATGAAGCATGAGCAGAAGACCTATCCCGAGGCCCTGCGCTGGTTGGCCAACCGCTACCATATCGAGATCCACGACCGCGAACTGACCGACGAGGAGCGTCGCCAGGCCACGGAGCGCGACTCCCTCTTCCTGGCCAACGAGTGGGCGGCCAAATACTTCGAGGACACCCTCCTCAACAACCCTGATGGTCAGGCCATCGGACTCCAATACTTCCGCCAGCGCGGTTTTCGCGACGACACCATCCGCAAGTTTCGCCTGGGCTTCTGCCTCGCCAGTGGCCACGCCATGACCGATGCTGCCCAGCGCGAGGGATTCCAGAAAGACGTCCTCCTCAAGTCGGGCCTCTGCTATGAGCGCTCCGACGGCTCGTTGACCGATCGCTTTGCCGGCCGCGTCATCTTCCCTTGGATCACCATGAGCGGCAAGGTTGTGGGCTTCACGGGCCGCGTCCTCGACACCCGCACCCATGGCGTGCGCATGAAGTATGTCAACTCGCCCGACTCCGAGATCTACCACAAGACCAACGAACTCTACGGCATCGACCTGGCGAAGCGCGCCATGAGCAAGCAGGGCGAGGCCCTGCTCGTGGAAGGCCAGGCCGACGTGATCAGTCTGAGCCAGCGCGGCGTGGAGAATGTCGTGGCGGGTTCGGGAACGGCCCTCACCATTCCCCAGATCAAACTCATCCACCGCTTCACCCCCAACGTCACCCTCGTCTATGATGGCGACGAGGCTGGCCAAAAGGCCGCCCTGCGCGGTACGGACCTGCTGCTCTCCGAGGGCATGAATGTCAAGGTGCTCTTCCTCCCTGACGGCCAAGACCCCGACGACTTCGCCCGCAGCCGGTCCTCCGAGGAGCTCCAGGCCTATATCGAGCAAAACCGTACCGACTTCATCGTCTTCCAGACCCAGGCCCTCCTGCAGGGCGTCACCGACCCCGTGCGCCGCGCCGAGGCCGTCAATCAGATCGTCAGGAGCATTGCCGTCATCCGCGACCCCATTGTCCGCGCCAGTTACCTCCGCGAGTGTGCCCACAGGACCGACGTGCGCGAGGATACGCTCATCGCCCAGATGAACCGCTTCATCTACCAGGGCAAGGAGGCGCGCCAGCGCGAGGAGGAGCGTGCGCAGGCCAGCCAGGCCAGTCAGCCGCAGCCCTTCGCCCCCGCCAGTCCCATGCAGCAGGCCTCGAAGGTGGAGAAGATGCTCATCGAGACCGTCATCCGCCATGGTGGCGAGGTGATCCTCCCTGATGTGGAGGATGAGACTTCCGGTCAGCATTTCGACCTCAACGTGGCGCAGTATATCGCCTACGACCTGGCCCAGGACCAGCTCGCCTTCTCCGATCCCCTCTACAACCGCATCCTCGCCGAAGCCGTGGAGCAGTCGGAGGCGGGACCTTTTGATTCAGGCAAGTATTTCCGCCACCATCCCGACATCGAGATCCAGACCCTCGCGGCCAGCATGAGCACCGATGCCTACCAGCTCTCCGAGAGCCTTCAGATGAAGGAGAGCGTGGAGCGGCTCCGCGACACCGTGGTCCACCTCGTCCTGGACTTCCGCCTCGACTACATCGAGCACCAGCTCAAGGGGCTCCAGGACCGGCTGAAGAAGGCCCTGGCCATCGGTATCAGCACCGAGGAGATGAAGCAGATGATGGAGGAGATCAAGAACTGGCAGACCGTGCGCAACGCCGTGGCACGCAAGTTGGGCAGCGATATCGTGTAGCTTCGCCCCTCGAAGCCATGCTGGAAAGCCGCCAGATAGCCTTGGCACCACACGCTCTCTATTGCCACACGCTATATAATAATAAGGAAAGGAACAATCAAAATGATCATAGACAAATTGAAAGACCTATTGCAACCTGCTAATGCAGCAGAAAGCGAAAAAGCGAACGAAGCGCCCCGCCTCGACCAGAAAGCACTCTGCCAATTGCTCGAAACCACTCTTGCCAGCATCGGCTGCACGCCCACCTGGGAGGACGAGCGAGACCAAAGCCGTGTGGCCAGCTATGAGTACCAAGGAGGCAATTTCCTTGTGCGCATCGCCAAGGACGATACCTTCCTGCGCCTTTGCTACCCCATCTTCTTGAGTGTGGACAAAGAGCTTGTCGAACTGGTGCGCGAGATCTGCAACCAGGTCAACCTTGCGTCTATCGGTCTTCGTGCCGTTTATACCTTCGACGAAGACCACCTCCACGTCAATGTCCATTTCTTCGACAACCTCTACCTCGAACCCTCGCGGGCCAAGGAAATGTTGACGCAAAGCATGAAGGAGATGTTCTCCTGGCGCGACGCCTTTGTCCGCTGGATGGATACCGTCAAGGAGAAAAGGAAAAAATACGGCGCGAACAGCCCTGAGGAAATAGAGGAGCAGTACAAGCGCTTGATCCTGATGATCCGCGAGCACGAGTTGGATAAGAGCGAGAACACGATGTCTGTGCGTGAAAGCGCCGTTCATCACATCACACTCTCCGAGTTGGTCCAAGATGCCGTGGGTATCAAATCCTTTGTACCCTCGCTCCTGAGCGTTGCGGGCGACGGTCTCTCCCTCGTCATGGACGCCAGTCAGGACGCCCAGCTTCGCTCGAAGATGGCCGACTACGTCCTTTCCGACGCCCTCGTCTCCGACGGCCAGTTTGCCCGCCGTTGTGCCACCCTCCAGCTCGTCTTCTTCCAGCCCGAGGATCCCGACGAGCGTCGCTACCTCACGGTCTCCCTGGTGGCCCGTGAAACCTCGCCAGAGGCCCTCTTCTTCCAGACCACGGTCGTCCTCACGCCCCGCCTCGCCACCCTCGAGAATCCTGCCGACTGTGTCAACGACCATCCCACGGCCTGCTCCCTGCTCATGGCCTACGATCTCAAGAACGAGAAGCAGCTCCGCGACGAGTTCCAGTATATGTGGACCGACGCCAAGGATAAGTTGGCCCACGGACAGATCGGCAAGATGACTGAGGAGCAGCGCGCCGTGGCCCGTGTGACGACCCGCTCGCTGGCCGGGGCGCTCTATCGCGGCACGCAGCTCTTCCAGAGCAAGCGCTTCTTCGAGGCGATGCTCCTGCTCCGCAATGCCTTCGTCCTTTGGAGAGGATCCGTCGATCAACTCTCCTCCAAGGAGCGTGGCCAGTTCTATGAGGTCTGCTTCATGCTCGGCTACTGCTATGACGAGATGAGGCAGTACGACATCGGCCACTACTACCTCTCGCTGCTCGACGGCACGGACAACATAGCCCACGTGTGCGAGATGGTCAACAACCTCGCCAACAACAACGATCCGCGCGTGATCAGCTATATCGAGTCGCTGCTGACTGAAATCCAGCGCCGCGTCGAGGAGGAGACGGGCAAGCATGTGGGCGTCTATGAGGCTGCCCAGGATAGCGAATACTGCGAGTTTGCTGGTTTCCTTCTGGCCACGCGCGTCACGATCTACGCCATGCGCGCCTGCTACAAAGAGGCCGCCCTGGAGTTGCATGAGATCAGCAAATATCCCGATTTGTCTGATCACCTCAGGGAGGTCATGCGCCGTATAGACCGGAATCGGTCCAACCCGGACGAAGCGCCCTTCGCGCCTCCCGCTGACTGTTAGCCTCCTGCCACCACCTATCCCCACCACGCGCATGGACTATTTGCATTGGATATTTCTCGCCCTCTACATGACGCTTGCCGTTGCCGCGATGGTTGCCATCCTGCTCGACAATCGCCAGCCGGCCAAGACCATGGCCTGGGTGCTCGTGCTGATGTTCCTGCCCGTGGTGGGAATCATCCTCTACTTCTTCTTCGGACAGAACGTGCGCAAGGAGCGTGCCATCTCCCAGCATAGCCTCGACCAGCTCTCGCGTCGGTCTATGTTGGAGTCTCACGCCCAGGCCAGACTGAAGATCCCCCCGCTCTACCAGCGCCTCGTTCATCTCTTTGATAGTCAGGATTTTGCCCCCGCTTTCCATCGCAACGAGACCGAGATCTACCTCAACGGTTATGAGTTCTTCCCCCAGTTGCTCCGCGACATCGCCTCGGCCCGCGACCATATCCACCTCGACTTCTTCCTCTTCGAGGACGACCCCTTGGGCCGCCTCGTGAGCGACGCCCTGATCGCCAAGGCTGCCGAGGGCGTGGAGGTGCGCGTCATCCACGACGACGTGGGCTGCTGGAGCGTCCCCTCCCGCTTCTATGAGCGGATGCGTGAGGGTGGGGTGGAGGTCCATGCCTTCATGCCCGTCCGCTTTCCGGCCTTCACCAGCAAGGTCAACTACCGCAACCATCGCAAGATAGCCGTCTTCGACGGGCGGGTGGGCTATGTTGGCGGCATGAATATCGCGCTCCGTTACGTGAAGGGCCTCGGCGCACAGGCCTGGCGCGACACGATGGTGCGCATCCATGGCAATGTTGTCTATGGACTCCAGCGCGCCTTCCTGGTCGATTGGTTCTTCGTCGATCGCACGCTCATCACGGACCGCCGCTACTACCCCGAGTTTCCCTTGCCCCAGACGGAGTGTCTCGCCCAGGTCGTCACGAGCAATCCCATCGACCCCTGGCCGAAGATCGAGCAGGGGTTCGTCCGCGTCATCCATAGCGCGCGGCAGTATGTCTATATCGAGACTCCCTACTTCCTGCCTACCGAGCCCGTCCTCTTTGCCCTCCGCACGGCCGCCCTCTCGGGGGTGGATGTGCGCCTGATGATTCCGCGCAAGGCCGACTCCAAGTTTGTGGCCTGGGCCAGCCGCTCCTTCGTCAAGGAGATAGCCGACGCGGGCGTCCGCGTCTTGTTCTACGACCGTGGCTTCAACCATAGCAAGCTCCTCGTGAGCGACGACCTCCTGGCGACCATCGGTTCCACCAATGTCGATTTCCGTAGTTTTGAGCACGATTTCGAATCCAATGTGTTTTTCTATGACCAGGCCATGGCCCTCCGTGTCAAGCAGGTCTTCCTCGACGATGAGGCCGACAGCATTCCCCTCGACCAGCTACGCGAGGGCGCTTCCCGCGGCCTGCTCCTCCGCCTCTGGGAGTCGCTGGTCCGCCTGATGAGTCCGCTCATGTAGCTTGCGCTGGTTCGCTTAGAAAAAAAGTTCATCCGGAAAATCAAGTGATCGGGTTTGTGCTGTTGCCAATACGTCCTGCTGAGTTAGGGAAAACAACCAATACAAGTTTTACAACAAGTTACAACGCTTTCGATAAGCCATGTGCAAAACCGAGCTCGCTCGAGCTTTGCCATGGCGAGAAAGGGTACCATGAAATGGAACTTTGCACGCTGTTGCGTGTAGCAATCCTGCTGCAAGGCGAACAACAAAATACAACAAGGGTTCCATGAATGGAACCTTCGCGGGGACAATCCCTGCTGAGTAGGGAAAAACAACAAATACAACTTTTACAACAAGTTACAACTTTGCACGCTTCGCGTGTAGCAATCCTGCTGCAAGGTAAACAACAAAATACAACAAGGGTTCCATGAATGGAACTTTCGCGGGGACAAACCTTGCTGAGTAGGGGAAAACAACATCCTTGCTGTCCTGGCGAAGCGTTGTTCATAGTTGTTTCCCTTGCAGCAACCCTTGGTCTGCATGGGCCTCGAAGAGGCGATGTCCTGGCGAAGCGTTGTCAAAGTTGTAAAAGTTGTTCAAGTTGTTTTCCCAATTTAGCTTGCCGTGTTGTAAAAATACGACGCTTCTTGCTGTTCCAAATATTGGATGAAACCTTTATTCTTCCTCCATTTCTTCCTCTTATTCTTTCTCCATTTCTTCCTTCTTCTCCTTTTCCGCCTCCCGCTCCATGGCCTTGGAGGAGGCGAGGCTAAACTCGCAGCCGCAGTAGAGCTGGTTGTAGAACTGATACTCCTTGAGTAGTTGGTTGCGCCGTTCCTGCAGTCCGTCCTTGCGCCAGTTTTGTGCCCAGAAGGTAGTGCCAGGGACGGCCTCGGCTGCTGCCAGACCGGCCGCGTTCACCTGCTCCAGGTCCTTCCATCGCGAGGAGGCGAGCGTCGTGGCAAAGAAGCCGATTCCGGTCTGCTGCGCCATGTGGGCCGTGGCCAGCATGCGGTAGGCAAAGCACGCCTCGCAACGTCGTCCGCGCTCGGGCTCGCGCTCCAGCCCTTTCATGGCCTCCCGCCAACTGGCGTGGTCGTAGTCGCCGTCTATCCAGCGTAGGCCCAGCGTCTCGGCGTGGCGCTTGCTCTCCTCCTTGCGTATCTCGTATTCGCGCGCCGGGAAGATGTTGGGATTGAAGTAGAAGATCGTGGGGCGCAGGTCGTGCGCCATCAACCATTCGACGATGGCCGACGAGCAGGGCGCGCAACAGGCGTGGAGCAACACTTCTCCCGCTATGCCCTCGGGTAGGATAATATGGCTGCGTTTCTTTTTCAAAGCGAGTTGTTTTGGTTGTTTTCCCTGATAAGCAGGTGTCGTGGTGAAGAAAAGGGCGCGCGGCTTCTTTCTTCTGCCGATAAATCGCTAATTTTGCACCCTATGGAGAAAGGAAAGATGGCCTCAGGCCGCCCCCATATCGCCATTGTCGATCCCAACGTGTTGGCCACGATAGGATTGCGCCAGCTCTTGCAGACCGTGGTGCCGATGATGGCCGTGGATGTTTACCCCACCTTCGATGCCTTCCTTGCCGGGGGCGGTGAGGGCTGCTACCACTATTTCGTGGCCCAGTCCGTGGCCGTGGCCCACCACCTTTGGTTTATGGACCGCCGCCGCAAGACCCTCGTGCTGACCCTCTCCTCCGACCCCCACTCCCAGTTGGCTGGCTTCCGCCACCTCTGTGTGGGCGTGGCTGAGGAGGCGCTCGTCTGCGAGGTGCTGCGCCTTGTGCAGCAAGGCCATTCGGGCGGTCGCAACCTGCCGACGGCCGAGACCGACGCGCCGCGTCCCACCCTCACCCCGCGCGAGGTGGAGGTGCTCTCGCTCGTGGTCCGCGGACTGATGAGCAAGGAGATCGCCGACCGCCTCCATATCAGCCTGCCGACCGTCAACACCCATCGCAAGAATATCTGCGAGAAACTGGGCGTGAAGAGCGTCCCCGCCCTCACCGTCTATGCCGTCATGCACGGCTATGTGGAGCTGCGCCAAATAGAAGGCAAGGGCTGACCTCTTCTCTTGCGTCAATACCCGTGGGGCTTGCGTCAATAGACGCGGGGGCCGAAGATGGCCGTACCCACGCGCACCTGGTTGCTCCGGCACGTGACGGCTATCTGGTAGTCGTGGCTCATGCCCCAGGAGCGGACGCAGAAGCGAGGGTCGTCGGCAAAATAGCGCGCCTTCACCTCATCGAAGAAGTCGGCTGCCGTGAGCATCTCGCGGCGTATCTGGTCCTCGTCCTCCACGTTGGACGCCATCATCATCAGGCCGCTGATGTGTACGTTCTTCATCTCGCGCCATTCTCCCGCCTCCAGCAGCTCGCGACAGGCCTTCAGGGTCAGTCCATACTTCGTCTCCTCCTCGGCGATATGGAGTTCGAGCAAGACGTCGATGACGCGGTCGTGCTTGGCCGCATGCTTGTTGATCTCGCGGAGCAACTTGGGCGTGTCGACCGCCTCCACCATCGAGATATAGGGCGCGATATATTTCACCTTGTTTGTCTGCAGGTGGCCGATGAAGTGCCATTGGATGTCCTTTGGCAGCGTCTCCACCTTCTGGCGCAACTCCTGCTCATGGCTCTCGCCGAAGATGCGTTGTCCCGCCTCGTAGGCCGGCAGGATATACTCGTTGGGATGATACTTGCTGATGGCCACCAGCTCCACCCCCTCGGGCAGATGGCCGAGCACCTCTTGTAAGTTTTTTGCTACATCTACCATCGTATGCTTTCTCCTATATGATTATGATGAAACAGTCTTCTGTCTTATTGGAAAACAGGAATACTGTCTTATTGGAAACTGGAATAACTGGAATACTGGAACAATTGGAACAATTGGAATAAGCCTACTGCTCCTCGTACTCCGGCTTCGCCTCCTCGTTTTGTCCCTCGGCCTTGGCGCGGTTGTCGTGCTCGAAGACGTCCATCACCTTGGTGTCGGCGATGGCGGTGATCTCGTAGTCGATCATGGTCGATCCCATCACCTCGTCGACATGCTTCACGGCTCCGCTCACCGAGGCCGCCTGCACGAGATAATAGACGCTCGTTCGCTTCTCCTTCTGCGTCTTGTCGTCGAGCGTGATAAAGGCCAGTTTGCACTTGAACCACTTGTCGTCGCCGTCGGCGTCGCTGAAGAAGATCTCGCCATAGGTGGCCGGCGTGATGGCCTTCACCTCAAACTCTCCGTTGATGTATGCGCCCATCTCCTTGGTGATGGCCTCCTCGGCCTCGCCGAAGGTGTAGGCATCTACCACGTAGGTCTCCGTGGTTTTCTTGTTCTGTCCGTCCTCCATCATCTTGTCGTAGCGGACGCGGGTCTCAAACCAGTTGGCTGTTCTGCTTCTCATTATATATATGTATGTTTTCTTTTTTTTATCTGATCTCTTGTCTTGCGTGGGCCCGTCCCGCTTGCCGAGATAGGCCCCGAAAAGTGGTGGCTACCCCTCGGGGAGACCGCTTTCGACATGCAAAAGTAGCAAGAAAATCCCACAAATGACCCGCGGGGGCAAAGTTTTTCGCCTTTGCCTTTGCCGTTTGGCCGAATTGGTGTAACTTTGTGGCAAAATACAAGTTTCATACAAGAGTCAATCCCCGTGCAATCGGGGTAACCGTATTAAATAACTAAAAGAATTATGCCGGAAATCTCAGCACGTGGCCTTATTGTGCCCGAATCGCCTATCCGCAAGCTCGCACCCCTGGCCAATGCAGCCAAGGCGCGCGGCACGAAAGTTTATCACCTGAACATCGGCCAGCCCGACGTGCATACGCCGCAATGTGGTCTCGACGCTCTGAAGAAGGTCGATGCCAAAGTGTTGGCCTATTCGCCCAGCCAGGGCATTGAGAGCTATCGCAACAAGCTCGTGGGCTACTACGCCAAGCACAACATCAATCTGGTGCCCGACGACATCATCGTCACCACGGGTGGATCCGAGGCCTTGCTCTTTGGCTTCATGGCCACCCTCAACCCTGGCGACGAGATCATCATCACCGAGCCAGCCTATGCCAACTACATGTCCTTTGCCCTGATGGTGGGCGCCAAGGTGCGCTCCATCCACACGAGCATCGACAATGGCTTTGCCCTCCCCGCCGTCGAGGAGTTTGAGAAACTCATCAACGCCAACACGCGTGCCATCCTGATCTGCAACCCCAACAACCCCACGGGCTATGTCTATACCCGCCAGGAGATGGAGCAGATCCGCGACATCGTGAAGAAGCATGATCTCTACCTCTTCGCCGACGAGGTCTATCGCGAGTATATCTATACCGACGAGCCCTACACCTCGGCCATGCACCTGGAGGGTATCGAGAACAACGTCATCCTCGTCGATTCCGTCTCCAAGCGCTACTCTGAGTGTGGCATCCGTATCGGCGCCATCATCACCAAGAATACCGAGGTGCGCAAGGCCGTGCTGAAGTTCTGCCAGGCCCGTCTCTCTCCCCCCTTGATGGGTCAGATCATCGCCGAGGCCTCGCTGGAGGCTCCCGAGAGCTATATCGAGGGTGTGCAGAAGGAGTATGTGGAGCGTCGCAACTGCCTCGTCAACGGTCTGAACCAGATTCCGGGCGTCTTCTCTCCGATGCCGAAGGGTGCGTTCTACACGGTCGCCAAGTTGCCCGTGGACAATGCCGAGAAGTTCTGCCGCTGGCTCCTGGAGGAGTTCTCCTACGAGGGCGAGACCGTCATGATGGCCCCCGCAAGCGGCTTCTACAGCACCAAGGGTGCCGGCCTCGACGAGGTGCGCCTGGCCTATGTGCTCTGCTGCGATGAGCTGCGCAAGGCCCTCGTCTGCCTGGAGAAGGGCCTGGAGGCTTATCCCGGCCGCGTGAAGTAAGTCTATCGCATTCCCCTTTATAGGGAGCGGGGAGTCGCCCAAGGAGCGGCTCCCGGCTCCTTTCCCTTTATATGATGCCGGACGATTGTGGTCCGGTCTGCTACGCATTCATCTCAATAGAAACACTATGAATTTCCCCCTGTTTATCGCACGCCGTATCTACGGCAAGGGAGCTGGAAGTCAGAAGGTGGCCAAGCCTGCCATCCGCATCGCTACGGCAGGCGTGGCCATCGGTCTGGCCGTGATGATCGTCACGGTGAGCGTGATCCTCGGTTTCAAACATACGATCCGCGACAAGGTCGTGGGCTTCGGAAGCCATATTACCGTGGCCAACATCGCCAGCCTGATGTCCTCCGACCAGTATCCGATACAGATGGACGACTCCATGACGACCGTCCTCCGCGCCATACCGGGCGTGCGCCACGTGGAGCGCTACGCGATGACACAGGGCATCCTCAAGACCGACGATGACTTCCTGGGCGTGGCCCTCAAGGGCGTCGGTCCTGAATACGACACGACCTTCATCCACCAAAATATGGTGGAGGGGTCGATCCCCCATTTCTCCGACTCCTCCTCCACGCAGCGGCTGCTCATCTCGAAGACCATTGCTGACCAGCTGCGCGTGAAGTGTGGGGAGCGCATCTTCGCCTATTTTATCAACCACCAAGGGGTGCGCACGCGCCGCTTCACCATCACGGGCATCTACGAGACCAACCTCAAGCAGTATGACCAGCAGATGTGCTTCACCGACCTCTATACCGCCAACCGCCTCAACGGTTGGCAGGAGGACCAGTTTAGCGGGGCGGAGATGCTGGTGAGCGACTTTGGCCAGATCGACGAGGTGGAGCACCAGGTCGTGAAGCGCGTCAACCGCACCACCGACCACTATGGCGAGACCTATTCCTCCGCTACGGTCACGGAGATGAACCCGCAGATCTTCTCCTGGCTGGAACTCATGGACCTCAACGTCTGGCTCATCCTCGGACTGATGATCGCCGTGGCGATTGTCACGATGGTCTCGGGCCTGCTCATCATCATCCTGGAGCGCACGCAGATGATCGGCGTGCTCAAGGCCCTGGGAGCCCGCAACAAGCAGGTGCGCCACGTCTTCCTGTGGTTTGCCACCTTCGTGCTGGCCAAGGGCCTGCTCTGGGGCAATGCCATTGGCCTCGGCCTCATTGGCCTGCAGAGCCTCACGGGCTTCGTCACCCTCGACCCCCAGATCTACTATGTCAGCACGGTCCCCGTGGAGATCTCCTGGCCTATCGTCCTGGCCCTCAACGTGGCCACGCTCCTGGTCTCGGTAGCCGCCCTCATCGTCCCCTCCTTCCTGGCCTCCCATATCCATCCCGCCAAGAGCATGCACTACGAGTAGGGGAGCTATTCGCCCCTCTGTTGGCAGGGCGCATCCTGTATATCTGTCTCCTCTCCATAGCAAAGGGCTGGACTCCTCGTTAGGAATCCAGCCCTTGGACTATTTCTTATTGTCTGCTTCTATAGCAGATGGTGACCATCAATCATCGCCCCAGTTCTTGCTATTCGATGCTCCCCACAAGACTGTGTAGGTGGCATCCGTCTTGGTCTGCTTCTCCAAGACCACGTCAAACTGATCGATGCACTTGCCTGAGACTTTTTCTTCGTGGATGCTGGCCCACTGCAAGCCTCCGTTGCAGATAGTCTCGACCTGTACCACGTTGATATTGGGAGTGATATAATTCTTCTTCATTTTCGTGTCGTTGTTATACTCGTTTTTATCTGATGATAACCTTCTTTCCGTTTACTACATACAGTCCCTTGGGCAGTCCCTCCAGGTTGTTGTCCTGGCGCACCATTTGGCCGTTCATGTTGAATACACCCTCTATGCCGCGCTTGTAGGACGTGCTATTGCTGCTGCCGTGGATGTCGTCGATACTTGTGGTGCTATCCTCCACGCCATCGATCATGATCGAGATCTTGCCTTCGGCAGTCGTGTTGCTCGACAACTCAAACCAGCAGCGGAACGCCTTCAGTCCGTAGGAATAGGGCTTACCATCCTCCATGTTGCCGCTCGGCACCTGAATAAGCTTGCCCTTGTACATGAAGAAGTCGCCATTGAGGTCGTCTCGGCCATCGATGATCTGGCCGTTTTCGTATGTCTTGGCCAACGTGCCCTTGCAAACCATCGTGCCCTGGGTGCCGCTGCCCTTGAAGGTGGTATTGGACACCCATGTGTTGAAGTCCACGGCCTGCTTCAGTTTCTCCCGGTCGAGCGTTACCAACGGGATGTCGTAGTGGTTGGCTTGAATGGTCTTGGTCAGACGGTTGTTATCGTCGGAGGAGGTCTCGTACTTGGTGCCCAGCCATTCGCTGTTGTTCTCGCCCTTTGCTGTGTAGAATTTCTCTACGGTATAGGCTGCCGAACGTGTCTCGGTATAAGGAGGATAGACGATATATGGCTCGAAAGCCTTCACCATCACCTCGTCGTTGTCTTTGGGCTCCACGGTCACAAACTGCACGCTGTTCTCCGTCAGCGCCGCAAGTCTTGCTACCTTCACGGCGTCTCCGAATGTCCCCTTCATCTGTCCCCACGTCAGATCGACGGGCAGGATGAGCGAGTTCCACATGTTGGCGTTCAGTTTGCGGTTCAGATGCAGCACGCTATTCGTGTATTCGTCCGTTGCCATGGTCAGATAGCGCAGGTCGGTCGATTCCTCGTCGAGTACCAGCTCGGGGTTGCGGCGCTCACCGGCATAAAGCAGTCTGAAGTTGTCCACGGCAGTCAGCTCCTTGGCGTCAACCTTTGGTGCATCTTTGCGTGTAGGATCTACAAAGAAGCCAATGCGAAGCGTCACGTGTCCATCCTCTGGTAACTTGTCGATACAAATCTGCACCTGGTTCTCGTATTTTCCTTCCATGAAGGCGTATCCGATGCCAGCTCCATCTTGTTCCTTGGAGAGTTGATAGGCCTCCTCCTGGCTGATGCCGTTGAGGGTGGAAGTAGAGTACTTTCCCTCGACAGGTTTGCCATTGGCGTCAAGCTCTGTGATAAACAGGCTTGCCAACGGCTCGCCATTATCTTTGATTACGACCGAACTGTTGGCTGTGCTAAAGCCGTTGCAACGCAGCAGATACCATCCCGGCTTGTGTACCTGTACGTCTTGATAGAAATCGAAGCCCCGCAAGCCCTTGGTATAGCAATAGAAATATTGGCCGTAGTCGCGCTGGTGTGCTGCAGTATAATTTTCCCAAGCACCCGCGCCGGTCTGATCCACTTTGACATACGACTTGTACATCTTCTCGTCTCCGAAGCGCACGTGGCTGTTCACCACGTCATCAGTCAGGTTTGTGCCTGTGATTTTCCATACCTTGCCGTCCGCATCGTTCGCCCTGAAGTCTGGGCACGCTATCAGGAAGGAGGCGTCAACCGCCGCCTTCATGTTGGCCGGAGTTATGTTGAAGAGTTCGTAATACTGCGCCTTTGTGATCACCTTCCATTCCTGGTTCTTGTATTCCTGGGTGCCCTGAGCAGCTAAGGTCGTCTGATGATCGCAGAGCTTGCCCATCTGGTCGGGATAAGCCGTGAGATAATCTAATGCGTTTGGGTAGAACTTGACGAGATATACCTTGTTAGTATTTGAATAGTCCGTGGCTTGTTCAAACGTGATAGCAGTCGCTGCGTCCATGAATACTTGCTTATGCGTATTGTCTATTCCCATGTATTTTCCGGTAGAACCTTTCACTTTGCTCTCCAGAAAAAAGGTGCGTGTAGTTTCGTTCCAGATCATATAAATGGGATAGGGCGTGGCATCCAGTGAGGCATGAGTACCCCACATGCCGCCAGCGCACAGAAACTTCTTGGCGCCAACGTTATACAGATACACGATCTTATTGGGGTCGGTTTCGTTGGTTCCAATTTCTTTAGTTGTACAATAGTCCTTCGAAGGATCGATGCCAGTAAGGTCGTCCACCCCCGTCAAAAGAGTTCTTTCGCTTGCTTTTTCTTGTGCCGAAACCTGACTTATAGGGACGCAGATCCATGCGAGGAGCAGGGCTGCGAAAAACTTCCAGAGGCTGGCGTGTGCCTTGAAAGCTCGTAATGTTGAAGTTCTCATAATTGATCCTGTGTTTAATTTTGTTTAATATTGATCCTCTTTCCGAAGTGCACGAAGCTGCAGAGGGCGCTCCTGTGGTCGTAGAAGCTACTCTGTTTGCTAAGTCCTTGTCGAATGGTAGTAATAGGCGGTTGTGGTCAATCAAGCCGTTGGCATTTCCTAACCATCCCCTTCTCTCCTTTGCGTCTCTTTGGTATGTGGGACGCGAAGATCTGCCTAAAAAGCGACCGATACGGGCCTTCTCTCCATTTCGACGGCTCAAAATTACTGTCATTACTATATAATTCTACGCTTTAATTGTTAATTCATGTTGGTTTTATATTAAAAAACTGAATTTACCCCCCCCGATCTTGATTTATATCAATCTTTTGGCCTTGTTTGTTCGCCAGTCTTGGGATGATAATACTGGGATTTTGGTGGAGAAAGCTACCTCCCTCCTGCCGTCTTCCCCTCGTGTCTTCTGTCCTCTTCTGTCCTCTTCCCCTTCATCGAGATTCCTTCGGGATTTCTTCGGGAATTCTTCGGGATGACGCCTCTTACTGTTGCCGGATAGCCTTTTCCCCTTTTTCATGCGATCGTTTTTTGATTGTTTGCCCTTGGTTTTTCTTTTCAACATGCGTTTTTGTGAAAAAGATACCCTCAAATCGTGGTGAAACCTTGATTTTGATGTACCACTTTCGTAGTCAATTCTGCGGGCTAAAGACAGGAAAGTAAGCCTTGCGAGACCTATTTTACCCCATTTTCTTCGGCTTTTATCGGCTATCATATCGACTATGTTGTCGAATATAGTGGTGAAAGTAAAGTCGTAGAAAGGGGTAATCTGTTGGTAATAAGCCTTTTAGAGAGAAAAGGGTGTGTGGGCTTTGTTCCAGTTCCAGTTGTTCCAGTTATTTTTTGAGGGTATGCAAAATCCTATTACCCCTATATATACTATATAACTAATTAGTTATTAAGTAGTTATAGGTAATAAGAGGAAAATGGGGGTGTCTCGAAATTAATTGGAATACTGGAACAACTGGAACAACTGGAACGCTCTTCTTTTCTCCGAGACTTCTCAAGTGCTGTGATGCCTCTTTTCTCCAAGGCCCTGCCCTTCCAAGGATGTCCTCCTCTCTGAGGCCCTTTCTGTGATGGTCCTTCCCCTCGCTGGCCCCAGCCATTTGCTCGAAGCTTCGACAGAAGGGTATTTCCGTCTCCTTGCGTCTCATTCCACCCTCATCACCCGTTATCTCACTTTATCTCACCCAATCGCATCCAATCGCATCGTATCGCACGACTGGGTTGGCAGAAAGACCTAACTTTGCAGCATGAACACGATTCTTGGGCAGGCCCGCCTCCCGATAGGCCACGGCAGACGTCCGCCTCTCCTGCAGAATCCATGTCTCCACGGTCTTTGACATACTGACACACAAAGGGCGGGCCCAACCTGTGACAGGTCAGGCGCCCCCCTCAGCCCCAAAGAGAGAAAAGAAATGGTTCTTCCGGAAAATGGAGTGAATCGACGTGGACACACAGAAAAAACAACTTGAACAACTTTTACAACAAGTAACAACTCTTTCGGTAAGCCATGAG
>OFMV01000552.1_pt1 | contig 34132 bp, 41 predicted proteins | sample 1541881 | NCBI WGS metagenome assembly OFMV01 (sample SAMN04209220, study PRJEB22552) | human gut metagenome | biome: gut; material: feces | host: Homo sapiens | place: USA: Oklahoma
ATGCCATTATAATTATCCTTTCAATATTTATTAACTATTCTTGCGGAAGAAACGGAGTACGATCCATACCAACCACAAGCCACCTGTAAGACCAATCATTAAAAGGTCAAACAGAAAATTCATAATACCATAATGTTTCATTATAAGCTCCTTAAAATAAGAGCCCATGTAATGAACATGAGCTCTTAGATTTTTCAATCTTCGTTCGATTCTTCCGAGTCGATGGATTCGTTATCTTCAGCAACTTCAGCTTTTGGAATATCCTTCGACTTCTGTTTGGTCATCTTCTCTTTAACGATATCAGATACACGAACCTTGACAATGGTTTCTGCAATAACACTTACTGCAAGAGCACCAAGTCCAAGGACCGCGTTTCCGGCATTCGCTCCGAGAGCGATGTCCTCCAGAGTTTTGGTCTTTCCAAGAGCTTTCGCTGCGATAGAAAATACATTTGCCATAATAACTCCTTATAATAAAACGTATGGTTTCATTATAAGCAATGTTTTTACTGCGACATCAACTCTGCGAATTCGCTCCAGAAAATATCAGTATTTTCGTAGTGTGTCAGGGAAGGGAGGGTTTCGAAAGTTCATTACGATATTCGGATTGCCATTTTCATCGAGACGAGACGAGAACGTGATATCGATCATGGTATCATAGTCCCATCCAAGTTCCTCTCCGATCTGAGCCGGAGGTAAACCAATCTCATCGTAGAACTCATTGAGAGAGCACCATCCTTCGGACAGGATCTTTTTGTTCTTACGATTCTGAGCAGCCTCGATCTTGTTCATGTCTGATGCGAACTTTCGATCAGTTAGACTGTCATAGCAAATATAAGGTCCAGTGCCGAAGACCGTTGGATTCTTCCCATCGATCTTTTTGATCTGTTCGTCAGCGACTTTGTCGTCGATTTCCTTTGCCTTCTTTGGACCAACGGTTTCCTCAACCTTTTCTCGATAGGTGCGTGCTGCCTCCTGGGCAAGGGCGAGCGCTCCGGCATATGCGGCAGTTCGTCCAGCGGATATGCGATTCGATGCCACGAGACACATGATCGTTGCACTGGAGATCAGGATCGTCGGAATATAGATCGGAACGACTAGCTTGGTCTTCTCCTTCGGGGTAAGCTCCCTATCGGTTTCATACTTCTTTGCTCGCAGAACCTTATCCGCTTCTAGCGAATTCTTACCGGATGCAATCGCCACTCCGACTACTCCGACACACCCCAGAGCCGTAAGAATATTTGAACCGTTTTCAGAAATAAACTTTTTAATCGAATGTGGAATTTCCATGATTACTCCTTAGACAAAATATAGGTTCCATGTTTCCATGGAACCTATAAGTTTCGACTGATTATTCAGTCCTCGGTAATTTCGTTAACGTTGGTATCGTTCACATCTGCGGAATCGTCATCGTCAGATACCAATTCAGCAGAGGCTTGAATCAATGCGATAGTTGCAATGCAACCCAGCACGATTCCGCCACAAATGAAATCGGTCTTATGATCTTTGACGAATTTCTTAGCAGATTCAAACTTTTCCTTCATGATAACTCCTTTGTGAGAGGTTTGAATATCTTTCATTATGTGCCATGTTTTTATTGCGATTTCAAACAGTATCCTGTGTCTTGTAAGGCAAGAGAATATCATGTGTTCGGAATGTTGTCGAATCACTTACAGGAACATCAGTTTGAAGATACGATTTTCCATTTCTGGAAATATAATGGAAACATTTGTGGTTTCCATTATAGGTAAACATAGCTCTGGACGTATTATGCTCATTATCAAAGTCTGAATCAAGTACCGATCCTATGCGAATATCATTCGATTCAAGATCATTCATGGCTATCAAACCTCGCCACATGATTGTCGAACTAACCGAGTTCGTATAATATACGGTTATATTCTTTTCAGTCAATATGATCTCATAGGTGCATTCAGACGATCCGTCATCGCAATGATTGTCATGATAGGTCTGAGAATATACGCCATTGATTGGTTGAGTCAAAACTTCGGTTTTTCCTTTTGGAAGAACGCACACGATTCCGACAAATATAAGTACGAGTAGTAATACTAGAATCTCTTTGAAGAATCTATGCTGTTTGTTCAATTGGAGTTCCTTTCACATTGGCTCTGCATTCAGCAATTCCATAGGCATCCTCATAGGCATGGAATTTATTCGAGAATGAGATAAGAGCGGCATAAAGATATGGAGCATATAAAGCAATCAAATCTATATAATCGATCCGTAGAATATGCTTTTCTTTTAATCGATCATACTCGCGAACTATGTCCTCGAACGGCTGACAGTAATCAAACATCTCGATCGTTATCAAACCATCTCGATAATCAAAATATGCATTGATGGAGGTTCGCAATGTGCTCATGAGTTCCGGAAAGCACCGATCGAGAACCCATCGTTTCTGAGGTTCCATAAGATATCCGATTCTGATCATGCGGAAATCTTCATCATTATCCACACAATCATCACAGAATTCGTCATAAATATCCCAGTCAGGAATGATCCTAGGAACAAAAATGTAATAGATAAGCATTCTCAAAATACGCATGATAACTCCTTTCAAATGTCATTGGTATTTCTCGATCACATCACAGCTGCGTGTATAATTGCCATTATCGATGCAAACCCAATCGATGTCACCAGTTTTGATATGCTCGACTTTATTAATATCGTCTTTTGCACTAAGATTAATGGAGAGCATCATAATGCATCCCATGAGCATCATTCCGGCTAAGAACCATGACAAATATTTCATTCCGATTCTCCTTCGATTATTCGGTTGATGGCAACATGCTCTTTCTCATCTAGTTCTTCGAGCATTCGTGGATCGTCCAATCGTATTGTTATATCAATTGCTCCATACATTGTTTGATGGGCTTTTATAACTGTTCCATTTATCATTTCTTGATTCCATTCATCTGGATCGATCGTATTATATAATTTGCGATAGTCGATGGAGTTTTATTGACATTATAAATACTTCTATCTATAATGCACTTGTAAATATCTTTATTTATACCATTTGTATCACGGTTTCTAAGTTCTGCAAAATCCTCTCGATCTGATTTGATTCGTCTATCGACTTCTTTCGGATCATCTCCTCGTGCAAGAGCACGCATCTTGCAAATGTCCTCTGGTGCATCTAAGAACACACCAAATACCGATTCTCCGATATCAGGAGCCAGATATTCAAACGATGATGGATCCAGGATCGTAACCGTATCGCGATCTTGCTGGAATTCCGTCATCGAGATTCCGTATCGCCAGATTCCGAACTTCGTGGAATATACACGAATTTCCCGAACATCATCCCAAATCACAGCGGATTTGAATCCTTCATTATCCGTGAAAAAATATTCGTCATCGGGTTCATTAGGTCTTTTTGGTCGTGTTGTTATAGCTCTGGTTTTGTCAAAACCATTTTTCGCCAATTCATTGGCAATTGTTGTCTTCCCCGATCCCATTGGACCTATCAGGAAAATATCAGTTTTCATGATCTACTCCTTTGTATTTTCCGGTCAATGTATAACTGAAATCTTTATCCGAACGATAGTTCGTGACTTTGAAGTCGCAGACCATTCCATTATCTAAATATACGATCACATTATTATATGCTCTAAGATGATAATGGGAACGTTGCTTCCAAAATCCTGGAAATATCTCTTCAAAACAACGGATGACCCTATAAGTCTGCATTTTGTTCCTTAGACAAAATATAGATCCCATGTTTCCATGAGATCTATAGATTAAACGATTGTCAGTAAATATGATCAGGCTTTAGGTTTCGGAATGAATCCTAGAACTTTGGATGTAATCACATGTGATTCCTCGAATCCAAGCATGACGATGATTCCAAGCAAAGTGGTTCCAGCCGCAATCGACTTTACAATCGTGTCGTGCCTATCCGAGTTGTAATCTCGTTTAGCTTCGACAAGAGTCTTAATGTCGCTTACCAACTTTCCACGTGCTTCGGAATCATCGTCAAGTGTATACAATTGAGAAATCAGCAACGTGATGTCATCATCAAAATTCTGATTGATATCATTGCGATTGTCTTTATTGTTCTTAAACATATTGCTCCTTTCAAGTTGTTTCATTATAGGCTATGAATATGATGCGACAAAAATAAAAGCCCATGTAATTATTGTAAACTACATGGGCTTTTATTAGTTCTTGTTATTCTTCAGCTCAGTGAAGGTGTCAACAATACGTTGAAATTCTTCAAATTCAAGAGGATTGAGAACCTTGTTCTCCTTGATCCATTTGATGGCTTCATCGATATGATCAGCATCCGGTACCGTGATCGCAATTTTTGCGGGATCGAGTACGTATGTCAGAGAATCTGCACAATCTGTAATATTGTTATCAAGATTCCTGATTTCACGAATCGTAAATACAAAATATGCGATCCAAATACCAGCCGCTGCTGTTGCGGTGATTTCAAGAATATGGTTCTGGCAGAACTTGCTGACGTTCCTCTTTACTTCATCGAACTTCTTCATGATTAACTCCTTTATAAGAGGTTTCGAATAGTTTCATTATAGGCTATGATTTTAATGCGAAAGAAATAAGAAGCCATGTAAATATGGCTTCTTATAATCTTATAGAAGTGAGTAACCTACGTAATAACCCCACAAGATCAATGCTATCATTCCAACAGCCATAAACATTCGGATGATTTTTGCTCCGATTGTGATACGATATTTCAAAGCTACGAATGTATCTTTGATGAAAATATACACAGCCGGGATAAAAATCGTTCCGAGTGTAAATGTAACTGCCGAACAAATCACATAATAAATATATGCGGTTTCCATGATTTATCCTTTCTATTCATTATGTTCAATGTTTTGATCGCGAAAAAAAAATAAACCCAATGTGCAATCTCCGTGGTGCTACAATTGGGCTAAAAAGTGTGCCGGGGTTCGAACCCGGAATCAGACGACCTAGTAATAGGTCTTGACTTACAATTTCCTTTGTGTGATTATGTCTGCTTAACACATGCTTTTCATTATATGCTATGTTTATAATGCGAGGAAAAATAAAGGACCCATGTATTTAACACAAGTCCTTTATCAAACTTTACTTATTCTCCAGATTCTTCTGGTACTGGTTCGCGCTTACTCCCAGAATAACTCCAAGGAACACATCGAATGCTGCCACAGTGGCCGCAATCGGAACAGTCGCGTCCCAGTTCCAAATGGAACCAAGAGCCAGAATAAGGGTATTCAGAGCCGGCAGAATATACTGTACGATCCACTTCAGGATATCATAGCCCTTGTCGGTCATACCGAAGAGTCCACGAATATCCGGAGTCTTATCCTTATCATTCTCGAAATCGTTATCCGTCATTTTCTTCCTTTCATTTCGGGTTCGGTCAAAGGGAGATTCTCTACTTCTCTCATGACCTTTCTCGCCATCCCATTGCCCCCAACACGTTCGTAGGGTTCATATAAGTATTTAACAAAGTCTTCATATTCATCTTTTGTAATCCATCCTCGCTCGAGATATGCATTACCGACAAATACGATTCTATCGTGGGCAAGCCCCTTCAGGAGATCGACGAATGCACCATTCGCATCGTTCTTGGCATTCTTACGATCGCGTTGCGATTGCATATATGCCCAGAATCCTGAAGAGGCTAACACACTACCGACAATGGTGATGATGGTTATCATTAATTCATGATCCACCAAGTCCATTGTCCTCCTACGCCATGTCGTTCACAAGCTTGGTAAGAGTGGTTCGCATCTTCGAACGAAGCTCAGGAGTCGCAGAGGACCAAATATCCTTCACACTCTTCTGATACGATTCGAACTTCTCTTCCGGAGACTTGTCATGTTCAGACTTGGAATCATGACGCCATACATCGCGTTCGCGGTAATCGTCATCCATCATTCCACGAATATCGTGACGAATATACGGACGATTCATACCATCGGCGATAGTGCCGTAGTACAGAGCCTGGTGACGGTAATTGATGGCCTCATCGATATCCTTGATCATGTCAATGATTTCACCAAGTTCGTGAATATCAGCGCCATAGCCCACATTGCGGGTATAGTCATCCGCGATCTCCATGAGACGGCATTTCATCGCACAAAGCGACTTGCATCCTTCGTGAGAGCACATTTCACTTCCCATTTTGACCTCCTCAGGCAACTCGCTTGACCCAAAGACCGGAGCCAGCGGAAACGGTCACTGGATTGGTTCCGACATTGGTAATCGTGATCGTATCGTACTCTCCGCACGCATTACGGACGATTGTATCCGCATGGACGTTGTTCTCGACATTGGCTGCCGATGGAGTGGACACCATAAGGGTACCAGGAAGCGTGGAACCGCCAATGGCGATTGCTAGCTGGACTGGAGTGGCTGCCGTTGCAGAGGAAACGTTTCCAGTGAAATGAACCTCATAAATGCCGGGAACACGCAGCTTCACAGCAGGCGTGGACTGACGATGTCCTTCTGCCGAAGAGCAGGTGCGAAGTACGGTACTATCAAAGGTAATAGACTGCCCAGTGGTAAGGGTCTGGACCGTAAGATTTGACAGTGCAATCATAATATACCTCCTGAAGTGCTATCAGATAGCGACGTTATTGTTGCAGCAACCGGTATACATGGAAGCAAACGGGTTTGCAACCTGGAATGCCGGAACCGGGTTCGGACGCAGCTGGGAAATCAGATATGCGATCTTTCCATCGGCAGTCCAGGCCTTTCCGATGACTTTGGAATAATCCTTTAGAATAAACAGATGAACCTTGCCGTCCATCGGAATATCATTTACCGAAATATCATTCTCGGTGTCCACGATCTTTCCGGAGATATCAGACTTCACAAGAGCATCTGCTGAATTGCTGATGGTCTGAGGTTGCGGATTAAATGTCGGATACGTGGTCGGAGTCTGATACGGCGCATTTGGCTGCATCGGATAGTTTCCGTATTGGAATCCTCCGTACTGCGGCATATATGGATTCTGAATATAACCAGGCATGATCTACTCCTTTTCAATCTTGGTCCAAATATTTGGAGAATCGATCGGGTTATAATCAGGACGTGAAGTGTGTGAAATAATACACTTGTATAGAACTGATTCGTACGTAACTCGATCGTTTACTTTATACTCGACTGAATCCGAACTCCATTCAGGATATAGAACCGAATATTGGAGTGCAGTATTGTCGTCGAGCTTACTTACCTGAGATGCTATGAATTTATCGATTGCCTCGGCCTTCGATAATTGAGATGTGACTTCCCATGATTGAATGATTTTACCATCGGTCTCAGTATATCGAGATATAGCCTTACAGTATTCCGGTACTGAAGGTTTTTCAGACTCGACAATAGGATAGCCATCATCTGATAGGACGACCTTATTTTCCTGAGTAATTATACCTGTTAGCATGAATACTCCTTTTAGATTTGAACCGGATATGTTATAGATCCATAATGAGTATCATTGGAAAACGATGATCCTCGGTTTTGGAGTGTAATATTTCCATCTGAATGAACACCACCAATTACAGATGTAGATGCCGAACCGTTATCAGTAGATAAAGATGCATAGACATCGACCAATGGTCTATAACCTTCACGGATCGCATTGAAAGCATTATCGGTATACCATGATTGCGGATTCTTCATTCGAGTATGGAATATAACGGTAACAAGAAATGGACTGTATATGATATCAACGTTATCCTGTCCCAATGCCACTCTTTCCTTAAAACATCCACGATCATTGCATTGAATAGTTCCTCTTAGATTCAAAGGATTTCCATAAATGGCAATTCCATTCGAAGGAGCAGCTTGGCCAATTCCTATGCCTTTTCCATCTGCTGTTAAATCAAGTATGAACGAAGCTGGTCCAACACTTGATTCCATAGCAACTGTTGAATGTTTGTCAGTTACTTCGACTCGAGTTCCATACGATTTCGAAACATCGTAGCCGCCATATATTTTAACAGTAGTTCCCTTTGTCCCGGAATTCGCAGCTGCATCATATTTATGCCAACCCTTGGAATCTTTATATGAATATACCAATGACTTCAATGCATTCGTCGAATCAATTGATGTATCTAGTGACCAGGTTGACGTCATCTTGATATAACTTCCATCCGACTGATATGTGCCGGCGGAATCACATCGGTATACATCAAAACTGGAAATGGTTGGTGGCTTTGTAGAAAGTTTCCATACAGCATAATATGTAGCATTTGCATCCGAAACCCAGTATGATCCGCCAGGCCTATATGCAACAGATCCATTCTTAGTTGCGGACCATCCAAGGAATTCATAATTCGTTCGCTTCGGAATCGTGGACGGTATCGTTATCTGTTCACCATACCACTTGGTTATATTTCCGGGTTGACCACTTCCACCATTTGCATTGAACGAAATTGTATGATGCGTTTTTGCGTTGATCGTAAATGATCCGCTACATGTCGACGAACCGGCCGCATATCCCACAATATTGACATATCCAGAATAATTGATGGTTCTAGCTTCATGCGTTTTTTTGATATATTCTTTTCGATATGTTAAAATTGTGACTTCGCCATTTACTGGAATATTACCGTTCCAAGACTGTTCATGGCCACCGCCGTCCACATAAGCGCCGGCACCACCTTTGATACCAATATAATTCCAGCCATTCACAGCTTTGATATTGGTGACTACATTTACGTTAACAGCCTCGTCATTTTCTTCGGTAATAAATGCACCGGTGTGGACTTGCCAATTATGATTGACATTACCCCATACTTCAGCCATATTACACCTCCGGAGAATACTTTAATGCCATATGCCCGTCCGATCGTGGCTGCCATACGAAGTTTCCAATACGGAAAGATTGCAGGACTTCGGCATTAGATATACGCATTTTATCATTTGAAACGGATGCGACTTCGATATTGTTCGAAGTGAATGACAATTTCGTATTCGTCAAACGCATCTTATTCGGACTGGACGAATTTCCCATATCCATGTATGGATTTGATTTATCTTGTCCGAATTGAATATACGATTCTCGTAATTTTATTTCGTTATTAACTGAATCGCTCAAATGCTGTTGGGAATCCTGTATATCACTCAGGTTTTTATTGGTTGCATTAACATATCCAGTATAATCATCATTCGAAACCTTGTTTGCAATATCGGTAGCCTGATTCTGCACTGTATTTGTGAGATCATTCATAGTATCTTCAGGAGCAGCGGTCCATGGAGTCATACTATTTCCACGTTCGAGCTTCATCTCACGAATGGTCACATTGCCCTTGGCATTGTCTAGTCGGACACCCATTTGCTTTGCATCCGGGTGATTGTTATTGGAAATATAGTAATCAACCGAATACGTCTGCTCTGTTGTTTCGATATTGACCTTGGTATTGCTCCCTAGACCCCAAGGCGTTGTATTCCACTGCGCTAATGCAGTTCCGCCCGCAGTATCAGATTTTATCTTGAACTGCATATGATACATGCCAACCGGAAGGTTCTTAAGGCTTCCAACTGCTAGACTATAGAATGCAACGCACTGATTCGCAGCCTCTGTTCCTTTGACAATTGTCGGAACACTCGTTTTAAGGAGTAGGTTCTGTCCGCCGACCGATTGTGAATTCTGGAATGCGATCGTCACCTTGTCATTTGTCTGCGTCAGTTGGGACTGGGTCGCATAGTTCTTCATATCGGCTTTAGTCTGATATGTCTTCGACACAGTCGTTGTGATACTATCCTTTGCGACGGTGATATCGGATTTCGTGGCCAGACCAGAACCATTTGCATCCTTGTAGTTCTGAACGACACCGAGTGCTACCGATTTTGCTGTTTGGTCAACATATGACTTGTTTGCGTAAGCAGACATTCCAGATTTAGTCTGATATGTTTCAGCGACAGTGGTTTTAAAACCGTTTAGATTTTGTTCCACGGAAGAAACTCGATTGGATGTCGCGGCGGCCTCGGTGATATCACGGAATGCAACGTCATCCCATAGAATGGTTCTATTTGACTGGTGCATGACATTGATCATCACCGAAGTTATTGAACCGTCATCGGGGCATTTCCAATCGACGAACGTGTATGTCCACGCTGTGGAATTACCCGTTTTCGCATCAGCAATAAATGTTCCATCGGCTTTACACAGTCTCAGTTTTTCTGCGTTGATATTTACATTCGATGGGGTTGAATCAAGCCAGGCACTGTAACCGGATAGACGATATGTCCGTCCATGAGTTACCATGATTGTAGTGGATTTCGACGATTGGCCTTGGGGGTGAATCAGCGGACAAACCGGAGAACTGGATGTCGCGGCGTCACCGACCAGAACCTGTGCACCATGATAAAACGCTCCATTGGAAATGCGCCATGGCGATGGTAATCCCGCCCACCATGTGGTGGATTCGAAACCGCCGTCGGTTATCATGTTCTCTCCAGCCAATGCGGCATTGACCAGATTTGCGGTTTGCCTGATGGTAGTTTTATTGCTATCAGCAGTTGCTTTGGCCTGATTCGCAGTGTTTGTAGTGGTGTCGAGCTTTGTTCCTTGTTCCTTGATTGTGGTGGTTAATCCAGCAGCGGTCTGTTCCACTGTAGTGGCTTTATTCATTGCACCGGTAGCAGTCTTTGAGACTTCAGTTACTTGGGCTTTAATGGAATTCGCAGTCTGAGTAAGAGAACTGTTGGTGGCATAGTCTCCGGCGGGTTGGGATCCAGTGACATCAGTATATACCACATTCGAAATATACCATTGTGTAGAACCACCAGATGCAGGCTGTTTCAATAGGAAATATACAACACCAGCACTTTTACCGGATGGGCATGTGATATTCCAGATGATGTTCTTCCACCCATCGGCAAGATCGGTTATTGAACTAAGACCAGCATATGAATCATAACTATGTCCAGAAGTTAAGGATGTATACCAGATTCCGGCATGAATTGGTAATGTTCCTGCGATGCATTTACACATAGCAGTAACACGATATTTATTTCCAGGAACCACTGGAAATGCTGTGGCTTTATCGGCAAAATGATCTCGCGAAGCAAGCAGACATACATTTGCACCATTCGGAGCTTTTACATCTGCGACCAATGAACCGACCAATGGCTTGTCTTTTTCGAAAGACTGATTAACCCAAAGGTTTCCGCCTCGGCCATATGTATTCGACACTGTCGTTTTGAACCCGTTCAGATTGGCTTCGAGACTCGTCGCCTTATTGACGGCGCTCTGTGCAGTCTTTGCAGTAGACGAAATACTGGCGCTTAGAGAGTCCGAAGTGGCTTTCAGGCTCGTCTGTGTCGCATACAGCGCATCATTCTGAGCCTTGGTCTGGTAGTTCTTCGACAGATTCAGAGTTACGGCATCAGCGGTATGCTGCGCCTTCGATGCGGCTGTCACGGCACCATCGGCGGTTCCCTGAGCCTTGGTGACTTCTGCGGAAATGCTATCGGAAGTCGCCTTAAGACTCACCTTGGTTGCATATATCGTATCCGCCTGGGATTTCGTCTGGTAATTCTTTGTCAGATTTACGGAAATACCATCAGCGGTCTGCTGGGCCTTAGATGCAGCTGTCACGGCACTGTTTGCGGTTGTCTTGACCGACTCGACATTCGCCGTAATGGATTCCGCGGTCTGAGTCAGAGAACTCTTGGTCGCATATGTCTCGGGAATATCGATCTTCAGCTTATCGACATCGCCTTGAGCCTTGTTCGCACTGTATTGTGCGGCATCGGCTGCGTTCTTCGCTGTGGCCGCATTGCTTACTGCGGTATTTGCCGTCGATTGGGCCTTACCGGCTGCAGTGTTCGCTGCCGTTGCGGATGCCTGTGCATTGTTCGCAGAAGTCTGTGCCTTGGATGCATCCTCCAATGCCTTGGTGACATCGGTATCCTGATTCAGCTCCCAGGTATATGTCACACCATCATCGGAACCGAAACGATATGCCTTACCGGTGGATTTGTCATAATAAAGATCACCGGAGTGCTTCTTCTTATCGTCGTTTGTTGTCCAGTCCGAAGCCGGTTTGTTCTCAAGGGTCGGGACACCGGTTCCTCTCCATGATTCGATGGCGTTATCAGCAACGTTCTGGAGAGCGGACAATGCGTCTTTTGTTGCATATGTTTTTGAGACCGAAGCTGTAATGGAATCTGAAGTCTGCTTCAAACTCGACTGGGTCGCATAGATCTTATCAGCATCAGCCTTGGTCTGATACTCGGTTCTCAGAGTCGTGCTGATCTGATTGGCCGTCTGCACGGCTGCGGAAGACTGCTTGAGCGAATCGCTTGCCGTCTTGCTTGCTGATTCAGCAGTTGTCTTCGCAGCGGTTGCGGTCTGGGTCGCAGTGGTGCTCTGGGTAAGAGCGGTCTGTGAATCCTTGTATGCGGATGTGGCAGTGGTCGATGCCTCGGTAGCGGTCTGCTTGGCCTCTGTGGAAACACTCAGGGCACTGTCGGATTTCTTGACGGCATTGGTGACTTTCATCGTCAGTTCGCCGAGCTCGGTGGTGTGCTGTTCGATGACCGCATTAGCGGAATCGAGATCCGATGCGACGTTCTCGGCCTTGGATTGTGCTTCGGCGGCAGCCTGTTTCGCTGCGATGGCCTTTGCATCGACGGCCTTAATGGATTTGTCCAGATCGACGGTTGACGCATTGGCTTTATCAGCCGCCTTCTGGGCTGCGTCCGCTGCAGACTGTGCTTTGTTGGCGGATGTCTGTGCAGCTTCGACTGCGGTGTCCATTTCGGACTTCACATTTTGAACTTGCTGGGTAAGATCGGTTCTCACCTGATCCGCTTTGGCTGATGCGGCATCTGCGGCATTGGATACGGCTTCGACCTGTTTGTCGATCTCTGCTGTCTTTTTCTTCAGATCCTCAGCTGCCTTGTTCGCAGAGTCGGCTGTTGTCTTGGCCTCAGTTGCTGTGGTTTGGGCCTTATCTGCTGTATTCTTTGCAGTGGTTGCTGTGGCGTTAGCAGTATTAGCAGTCAATTGAGCTTTATTTGCTGTTGTGTTGGCATTGAATGCGTCTTCAGTTGCTTTTTGAGCTTTATCGTTTGCCTTCACAGCTGTATTATTGGCAGCATCCGCGGTCTTGTTAGCAGTATCAGCAAGCTTGGCGGCTGCTTTTCCATAGCTCATAGCAGTATTGACATCTTCATAGTTTCGATCAATGCTGCTATTGATTTGCTTTAAGTAATTGGATTGACGACCGACGAGACTCACATATTCATCACCAAATGTATATGTTGTTTGAGATGGATCATTCAAATCCAATTCCATTTCGGACAACATAAAATAGTCATCCAAATTATGTCGGGCGGAACGAACTCGACATGCATCACCGATGTTCAGTTGTTCATATCCAGGATATGCAATCGACAGATCAATTGCTTTTGTTTCAATCGTGACTTTTGGAGACATCTGAAGTCTAAGCTGAAGAACCGCAGCTTTCAGAAGATTTGAAGGATCCAAAATATCATTATTGCTATAATAATATTCCCGATAGCCATAACGTTTTGTTGCTGACAGTGAATATACACAATCTCCAGATTTTACTATATCCGAATCAGTATCAAAAGTGTTATCAGGAAGATTTTTGATATTGATTGGTTTTGGATCTTTGGTATCTCCTTCTTTCTTTTCAGGAGTTCCGCCTCTAGGGATCACAACCGTATAAAGTTCATCGTCATTTTCTTTATACGAAATGGAAAGAATATTCGATCCAAAATCAATAATCTGACTATTTGTAGAATGAACATCTGCATACAGATTCAGAATATTTCTATCATCTTTATATTCTACGAATAAATATCCGCCAAGACTGTCCAATACTTTATCATTGATTTCATCAAGAGTTGTTGGATAATTATCATTGGATCGAAGAATATAATCGTTTTTATCTAATGCAGCACCTTGATTCACTCCGACTTCAAAACGTTCGGATGCATCTTTGACATGAAGATTATGCTGATCGATAAGCCATTGGAAATATCCCTCGACCGATGTCGGAGCTGTAAGATCAGCGTCACCAGGAACAGTTGAGTAACTACGAACGCGAGTATGATTCAAATATTGAAGTACTGAATTGCAAGCTACAATTTTATATCCATAGTCATCAATTTCAATTTCGTTTATTTTTCCACGAAATTTAAGAACATTGTCCGAATAAAATTCGACTAGTCCTTTATCTTTTTCAATGGTATTATACAATGGATGATTTGGAGCAATCGAGAAATCCAAATATGAAACAGAATTAGATTTACCAGTATACTTAGTATCTGTAATTGCCGTAGATTGCATATAAGGATCAAACAAAATTTTCGAATCATATGTTAACTGGTACATCAATTCTCCTTATTATTTCCAACGTCCAGTTGCATAACAAGAACAATACATGTTATTAAACGTAGACTTATTTGGATTTGCGTAATAGAAACTTCCAGAATTCGTTTTGCTTACCGAAGAAACTTTTGGAGTATTACTTCCACTCATTCCAATCCATCCGGCCATTCCACCATAATCGGCTTTAACAAGAGAGACTGTAAAGAATGGAATTTCAATAAAGGCAACCGGGAATGCACCAAATGTCAAAGCGCCACCAACATAAATTCCTTGAGCGGAACCCCATTGTGTTGAAGTGGTATAAGTTCCAAAATTATGTGCATCCACGCCACATTCAAGACGGCCTGATCGCCATTTACGATACCACCAATCACCTTTGGTTCCATATTCAATAACGCCATCTGCCAAAGATTCATCGAATTTATCGAATGCTTTATTTATTGGATCAGGAACAATGTAATCAGATTCATTAATTTTGGTAATACCAAGATTTTTAGTTGCTGTCATGTCTTACTCATTTCGAAGAAATATACATAAAAGTCTCAATAAATCCGTAGTTGCTTTGTGCTCCACCTGAATTTTGATAGGACATTGCTCCATTCGGATCTATATGAATATCCTTCATATTTGCACTATCTCGTCCAGCATGAGTGTAAGTGCAATGAACTGCAGGTCTCCAAGCTTCTGGCAATGTTCCGATATTTTCACTACCCCAGCTCTGATTATTGGAATGATTGACATTTAAAGTCAACTGTACAATTCTACCGAACTTAACTCCAACAACTTTACAATTAGAAGAAGAAATAAGTGTCGTCGATCCAATAAATGCAGTATCCAAATTTTCAATTTTGGATTGTAATGCGTCAACCGCACTTTTAACATTATTGAAATTATCATTAATCGGTGTTGGACTAATATGATCCGTGCCATTAATTGTCGTAATATTGACAGCCATTATAGATCCTTTACATCATATTCAATACGGATTGTTGCATCTGATGGAACGTTGTTTTGATACTGATAATTCAAATCATTCCATGACTTTGAAGAGATATCGGCATCATCCCATGTTTCATCTGAAATATCATCCCAACGTGTGACATTCGTATAATTGTCCTTGACCCAACGCTGAACATCGGACCAACGATAATTGCGACGCTTTGCTTCTGCATACGTTAAACCAACCACTTCAGAACTGATTGGCAATTGACGTGCATCATGCCATGTTGTTGAAGTGATTCGGTATGTATTGAAATAGATTCTATTGATACCTTCAACAAATAGAACATTTGATAAACGATGAGATCCCTTTGGAACATAAAATGAATCGCCATTAAAATTGCATAGAACTTCATAGTTGGTTGTGATAATTGGACGCACTTTCTTTCTGCCGGAAGTGCATTCAATAACCTTACCACCTATTGCTTCGGTTTCGATTACTCTATGCTCTTTTAATTTATATGGATCGGCACTCACTTTAACTTTCAATGATCCAACTGTTCCACCTTCGACATAAACTGCATGACCATATTCTTCGACAGTAAAACGGCCATGATATGTGTATTCCGGATCCATGGTCATCTTATAATCGTATAAACGACCATGAAGGAAATTGGATATCATTGTTTTACTACGTTCCCAATTATCTACATCAATGATTGCAAATGTAAATTCTTGTTCACGATTATTATATGCAACATCTCCGGTAAGTCCTTCTGTAAGATCGATCACACCATCCCCACCAGGAATATCAACCGTATAGGTTTTAGGTTCTGGTGGGGACAAAGTGTAACCATCGAGAAGGATCATGCCGTACTCTGTAGAAAGGTCAACACCATTTACAATCAAACGATTGTTTGGCAAACCTGGATACTGCATGATTAAATTCCTCTCCTTTGGCGTAGACCAAGAGCCTGATCCATCGGCTTCGCAATAGTCGAGGCAAGTTTCTTGCCATCGATGTAAAGCTCAGTCGGAGGTTGCTTGGTGAGATCGATATTACTTACGTCATCCCTCAGCGAATTGATCGCATCTGTGACCGTCTGGTTGCTTGCAATCATGTCGGACTGATATTGGCGCAGAATATTCTGATCGCTCTTGACATCCATTATATTTCGAGCCATTTTAGAACTTACAGACATGCGATAATTACTAGATATCGTATCTATAGAACTTCCAATATTTGAAATATCAATCTTAGGTGTTATGATCGGAGAATATCCAGACATGAAATCAGTATTCATCACAGCCTGATTTGCAGAATCGAGTGCATTTTTAGCCATGTCGGTTCCTGCGGCCTTCACAAGATCAGAATATTTATTCATACCATTGGCCAAACCAATTGCGGACCATCGACCAGTCTTGAAGAATTCACGAGATGGTGAGTGAACTCCAAGTGTCCTGTTCGCAGCATCCAATGCCTGCTTTGCAGCTGATACCGCGGCCCTATTTATGATTCCAGAACCATCAGAAAGACCATTTGCGATACCCCGAGCCAAATTCGTACCAGTCGAATAGAAAGATTGATAATATGAATTCAGTGAGGAAACGGCTTGACTTATTGCATTAGATGAACTGCTTCCCAAATTCCGAATCTTAGAAATAAAACTATTCTTAAGTCCATTTCCAAGATTGCTACCGGCTTGCTTGAAAGATCCAACCATTCCATTTATCGTTGAACATGCTGCATTGAGATTCGATTGAGTGGATGTATTTATTCTGGATGTACTACTGGCAACATTATTCGCTGCTGTGGTAAATGCACTAGACAAAGAATTCACAGATCCATTTATACTTCCAGTACTTGCAGAAACAGAAGTAGCGATCTGCATAAATGATCCGCCGATATTCGCAGTCGACAGCGACGCATTTATTGATGCACATGCAGTTTGAATCTGAGCAGCTAAAGTCCCAAGCTGCTCACCAATAGTTGTCGTGACATTCGGAATTGTATTGAGAGTGTTTACGAAACTTACAATATTCGAAGCATTGGTTGCGAAATCAATACCCGAAAGTGCACCGACTCCATTAGCAAACACAGCCAGAGATTTACCGACTGTGTTCATTTCATTCGCTGCATCGGTCGAACCTGCGAAATTCTTGACACCATTTGCCATAGTCGCAAGGTCGGTTCCAATATTCGGAGGTACTGAAACACCGTTCCACTTCTTAACTGAACCAGCAAGATCACCAAGTGGACCTGTCACCTGGCCAAGAGACCATCCACCAGCAAATGCAAGAGTGAAAGACTTGATACCATCCGAAAGATTCTGGAGATCACTCTTGATATTCGGAGGTACCGAAACTCCATTCCACTTATTTATTGCCGGAGCAAGCTGTCCCATACCAGTAGCAACTGCTGGTAGATTCTCAGCACCCCAACCAGATAGCGTGAATGATTTAACGCCATTGGCAAGATTCTGCAGATCGGTACTGATGTTCGGTGGAATTGAAATACCATTCCATTTTGACATCGCAGGAGCCAACTGACTCATACCAGTTGCAACTGTTGGAAGATTTTCAGCGCCCCAACCTGAAAGTGTGAATTTACCAACTCCCGAGGCAAGACCGGACAAATCACTTTCGATATTCGGAGGTACCGAAACACCGCTCCATGCAGAAATTGCTGGAGCAAGATTAGACATACCTGTGGCAACTGCCGGAATATTCTCAGCACCCCATCCAGAAAATGTAAATTTTCCTACTCCGGAAGCAAGAGCAGAAAGATCAGATTCAAGATTCGGAGGTACCGAAACTCCGTTCCATTTATCAACAGAATCAGCAAGATCGCCCAATGGTTTTGCATATGTTGCAATGGCACCAGCACCGAATCCCGAAAGAGAATTCATCAATGAACCAAGACCAGCAGCACCAAGTGCACCACCCATGGCTGCAAGACCACGACCAATCTCGTCCCAAGACATTGATCCGAATTTCTTGAGCGCATCTGCTATGTCACCGAGAGACTGGACTGCAAGGAGAATAGCTCCACCGCCAAGTAGAGCGGGAAGACCTGCCAGACTTCCAAGAGCTCCGGTAACAATAGCGATCTCACCAAGAGCACCGCCCATGGCAACGAGACCTCGTCCTATTTCATCCCAGGACATTGATCCCATCTGTTTAAGTGCATCTGCAATATAGCCAAGAGACTGGACTGCCAGTAATATGGCTCCTCCACCAATGAGTGATGACAATCCTGCAAATTTACCTAGAGCTCCAGTAATAATAGCTATCTCACCAAGGGCACCGCCCATGGCTGTAAGACCACGTCCGATTTCACTCCAGGACATTGATCCGAGTTTCTCAAGTGATGTGGCGATATCCCATAGACCATCACAAACTAGACGAATCGATCCAGCTCCAATGAGTCCGGAAATACCTGCGAGTTTGCCAAGTGCTCCGGTTACGACACTGATCTCGACAAGAGCGCCGCCCATTGCTGTAAGACCACGTCCGATTTCACTCCAGGACATTCCTCCCATTTTGAGGAGTGCATTGGAAATATCATAAAGACCATTGGTAACAATGTTGATGGCTCCAGCTGCAAAGATACTCGAGAATCCGCCAATCTTTCCAAGGGCTGCAAGAACGATACCCATCTCAACAAGGGCACCGCCCATGGCTGCAAGACCATGTCCGATCTCTTCCCAGGAAAGGTTCGACAATTGTATCAATGGCTGCGCCATCATCTGCATTGCCTTGGCCATTGCGATCATTGCGACTGAATTTTTAAGACCCACCTTCGAGAAACTAAGAAGTTTCATAGCGACGGCCATCTCGCCAAGTGCACCACCTACAGCAGTGAGACCTTTGGCTATTTGTTCCCACGAAAGAGTCGATAGCTGCTGAATCGGCTGGACAAGCATCTGAATGGCTTTGGCCATCGCGATCAAAGAAACCGCAGTCTTGAGATAAACCTTCTTATCGAGACCCTTCATCGACTTGTTCAAAGCGAACATCATTACGCCAATTGAAACAAGTCCCTTGGCAATCTGTTCGACATCAAGTTCTTTAAGCGTGACCATTGCATCGGCGAGCATCTGGATCGCCTTGGCATAAATAGCCAATGCAGCGGCCGATTTTACGAGCGACTTTCCCTTAGCAATGGTATTGGCTGACTTAACCAAAGACTTAAAGGATTGATTCAGCATTGCCATCATGGCGCCCATGGCTGTGATGGATGTTCCAAGGGAAAGGACATCAATCTCAGATATTGTCTTAAGTGAATGGGCAAGAATACCTATGGCAGCTGCGACTGCGACAATCGATGCAACCTTAAGACCCTGTGTGAATCCAGAAAGAGCATCTTTAACACCGTTGAGAATATCCTTAAGACCAACTGCATCACTTACAGCTTCCTTTGGCTTCTCGAATATTCCATTGATCTTTTCAAATACGTCCTTGACCTGATCAAAGGCCTTGGATATCTTCTGGATCATTGCAAATAGGCCACCGCCGAGAAGACCAGCAAGTATATCACCTAGACTGACATTATTGGTGATCCATTTGATTGCCTCACCCAATCCATGTGTTATGGTTGTGACGACCTTGGTTATTACGTCACCTACTGAATCAAATATGGATGAGAACTTGTCTTTAAAGTCTCCCGAAGAACTCAGAATCGACTTCAGTTTATCCTTAAGCGATTCAATCTTATTACCGATAAAATCAAATGCATCGGTAGAAGATTTTATGCTTCTTCCAAGATCATTAAAATAATTGATAACGGACTGTACAATTTTGATTATGATCTGAATTCCAGTCGCAATTCCTGTAGCGACCTTTACAAATATACCGGAAGATTTGATCGTCTCATCGATCTTTACCAGAAAATCGCCAAGGGAGGCAGTACCTTTAAGAATACTGGTTACCAATCCGCCCATGGCACCGTTTCCGGAAAGCTTTCCGATTGCTCCGATTACTGCAAATATGGCTTGTTTACCGATATCCAGAATCGCAAACAATCCCTTGAACGATCGTTTGATCAAATCAAGTTGTTCAGTCGATGGCTTGATTGACTCCATAAGGTTACGGAATTGAACCGTATACTGATAAAGAGTCTCTCCTGCCATCGGTGGGAAAATATCAGTCCATGCGCCCTTTACGGACTGTATAACCTTCCACAAAGAACTGAAGGCTGAAGACAAACCTTCAATTATATTTTCTCGACCAGATTTACGATTGAATTTCTTTGCGAATTCATCAGCCGAGATCGAACCATCATTAAGAGCTTGAGCTAACTTATTCGTCTTGTCGATTGTCGATGCGGAAATATCATTATTCTTTCGTTCCTCATCCGACATCTTGTTATAGGAATCGGCCATATCATTGACGGATTCCTTAAGCATGTCTCCGGTTACCCAACCCTGTTTGCATGCTTTTTCGAAAGAACCGGTATCATTGATTAGTTTCTCAATATTGACACCGTGATTCTTTGCGACCTTAGTCAAAGATTCATTGAATTTTGCAGTATCCTCGATACCTTCATTTACAAATTGTTTATAACCAGTACTAAGGTTTCCCAGCAATGCGTTTCTGGCATTTGCAGAATCATTGATGATTTTACCAAGATTATCGGAAATTCCGGTCCAAAGATCCTTGGCTTCCTCGAAATCACCAATCATCAACTGCCAGGATGTTGTCCAGCCAGAACCGACAGCCTCTTTAAGGGTATCAATAAGCTGTGAAAATGTTTTGACCTTAGTGGCCGCATCCATGGCTGTTTTTGCCATATCAGCAATCTGTTTGGCTTCTTCTTGGGTATATCCTTGGGAAACCAGATCCTTTATGGCATTATTATAATCTTCAGCAGTATCAACAGTAAGTGCAAACTGATTAAGGGTATCAGTAAGAACTTGAGTTGTTAGCCATCCAGTTTGAAGAGATTCACGGAATGAGCCCTTAGCCTCGATAGCTGCTTTTGCACCAGTTTTAAGATGCTCAGAAGTTCGAATAAGTGCTTGCTGGAATACTTCACCGCCCATACCTGCATTGACGACAGAATTCCAGTCCATAAGCTTAACGGTACCAGCTGCGATTGCCTGCGAAAGCTGGTACATTGCAGTCGATGCCTGTTGAGATGTAGAACCTGAAACTGCTGCAAGATTTGCAATACCCTGAATGGAGGAAACAGAAGTCTTCAGATCAACACCGGCAGCTGTAAATGTACCGATGTTTCTTGTCATCTCCTGGAAATTATAAATAGTCTTATCAGCGTATGTGTTAAGTTCACTTAGAGCAGCATTGACCTGAGTAAGGGTTGTTCCTTTACTTGCAGTGTTCGCCATAATCGTCTGAATAGAACCCATGTACTGTTCATATTCAGCGAAACCTTCTCGAATACCCTCAGTAGTACTTGAAATGATCTTTTGGCCACAATCAATTGCGGCATTTGTAAGCCTTTGGATTGCAGAAAATGCAACGGCTGCCATTGCACTGAACTTCGATCCAGTTGATATGGCAGCTTCCTGCATTCCTGACATATTAAATTTACTGACAGCTGACGAAACCTTATCGATGCCATCAGTAGCACCCTTAAGTTTAAGACTTTGCTTAAGTTTTTCGAGCAGAGAAGATGTTGATTTTACCCCCGATTGAAATTGAGAGTTATCGATTTTCATCTTGACTACACGTTCATCAATACTACTCATGATTCAACCACCACCTTCCATGCTCTTTCCGCTATTTTATCAAATATAGGACGAATAGCGGGATTAATATAATCTCGTCCTTGTACATAACCACCGGTTCCGGTTCCGTGACCATATTGAATGATCACGGCAATCGGAACACCCTCATTAATATTGGAATTAGTCCAAACAATCTCAGTCTGAGATTTACCTTTATGAATTTCATAATCCCAAGAGGCAGCGGTTTTACCAGAATCTGAGGGAGTAGCCGCAGCAAGCACATTCACACCTTGTCGTCCAAGATCATCCAGGACATTCAAATATGGCTGACTCTTCATGCGGTTCAAAAAGCGTTCAAGCTTATTAAAGTTACCACTTATTTGAAAATCTACTCCCATTTTGACCCTTTCAGATCTTCGTCAGATAACGAGTGGATCCATCGGCCGTTCCGACTGCGATGTAACGAAGCGCACCGCTGTATGCGGTGTAACGACCCCACAGATATCCATCATGGATTCCACTCCAACCATCGAGAATCACAGTCTGACCAGCACGATAGGTAGCAACGACAGTGGATGCCAGCGACTGGGCAGAACGAACATTCAAAGCCTCAACAGCAACACGATAGGTTCCAGCGCTCACAGTATTGGCAACAGACGGAACGGATCCAATTGAAAGATAGGTCTGAGAACCATCAGCCGTTCCGAGAGCGATGTAACGAGTCGCACCGCTGTATGCGGTGTAACGACCCCACTTATATCCATCGGCAACGGTCATCCAGCCATCGAGATTGACAATCTGATTACGGTTATAGGTTGCAACAACAGACGCCGAAGTCGATGCACCAGAACGAACGTGGAGCTGATCAACAACAACTGTGTAAGAACCAGCATTAATGGAACCGGTCTGAGGAGCAGTTGGAGTAGTTGCAGGCTTAACCGGAGTCGGAGCAGGCTTGGAGCCAGTCATCGAATCATAGTATGCCTGGGCCTTCGCCATATATGCATCGCGCTGATTTCCAGCAATGGATGCCGGGCAGGCGGTAGAAGAGAAGTGACTATGCGGAAAGACATTGACGCCCCACTGCGGTCGACCTAGCTTATAATACTTGCAGAGGGCGGCGACGAGGTGTGCACCATTGTCCAAAGTCGCCTCGGAAATATGCCAGGGAGAAGTTGAATCATCAGCGTGCTCAATACCGATGGACTGGATATTGGCATTCCAGTTTCCAGCGTGCCAAGCGGTGTCTTTATCCCAGACAAGCTGGCCGACTGTACCATTAGCTTCGACCTGATAATGAGCAGAAGCCTCACGGGTCTGCCAGACGTTATAGCAGCCTTCAGTAGTCAGGTTACCACCATTATGATGAACCACAATATAACGAATAGAATTTCCGGAACGTCCCGGAGTAAAATGAGTATTGATTATCTTGACCTTATCAGCGTCAAGAGTTTCCCAAGACTTCATGATTAGCCTTTCGATTTATTTTGAGCTCTTCGTTGCTCATTCAATCTTCGATTCTGAGCATAGATCTCGGCACTGGACATCTTTCTAGGAGGAGAATTCTTGACAGAACAGAACTCTATAAGTTTAAGCAAACGATTAAGATGCCAATGTTCACAAGGCTCGAATGGAATATGATTCACAATCATCCAGTAATAAATATCTTCGGATGTGATTACCGAACGATGATTACTGGTTTTCATGTTATAGATTCGAGCCGCTGATTGTGTGCTATTCATCCACTCGAATATCCGAGTAGCGTATTGAGAATAGACTAGTGGTTTAAGGTTCTCGTCGACATGCTCCAAACACATACAATCAAAGTAGTCGATTAACTCTTCTTCTGTTTTTTCGGGCGTATCGACGAGAAACGGTTTTTCCCATTTTGACTCCCATTTTGAAATTGAGAGCAAAGAATGCTCGAATCGAAGATGCATTGGTGGACAGTGAATTCCGCTATCAGTTACATCGTTCCAATAATCCATTTCTGGAACATCGATTTCAAGCATTAAAGATCCTTATCAATGAGATTCATTATTCAATTTGGCTTCCGGAAGAATAGTCTCATCCTTGAACAGAGCATATACATCACCGGGAAGCGGAAGCTTCGGATCCTTAGTTGCACTGCCATAAAGCATAGTTTCAAGAGACTGCAACGCAGTCTTCCCCTTTTCATCGAGCTTCGTTGTATCGATAGTGATTGTTGACACAGGCCGAAGATCATCTTGAGTAATGGAAACCGGAACAGTCGAGATCTCCCAAGACATACTCATCGCATCCGGAGAATCATTAGTAGTGGTGTAGCTACGCTCGGACGGAGCAGCAGTCGCACCATAGATCAGATGCAGCTTGTAACCATCATCGGATTCGGTAGCGGTATCATTGCCGACATTAGTAACATAGGACAGACCGAAACCTCGACGCTTCTGCTGACCAAAGTTCACACCCTTGACCGGAGAAACGGATCCATCACAAACACTGAATTCATCTGGATAAGTGTATGCCTCGATCGTACCGCCAAAGGTCTCAGCGGAACGCAGTGTAGCGTACTTAATGTTATCGGCATAAATATCATTTGCTTCTGCACCAGACGGAGACTCGGTGACAGTGGTAAGACCATTCCAGGCCACACCGACACCGTAATCACCATTCTCAGTCATTGGATACAATACGCCCTTGGAAACACCGTTCTCAAAATAACGAGAACCAGGAGCATCCCAAACAATCTGCTTGCCAGCCATTAGCAAACTCCTTAATAGTAGATGTTGAATACGTCATGATTAAGATTATCGCTAACATAACACCTATCTGATGAACACATAGGCATCATGGCAATAAGACGAGGAATCTTGCTATCCGGATTCTTGTCAATCACTGTAATCTGATAACGTACATGATAAATATACGGACTATCATCCGCGTATTTGGTATCCCCATAGTTTTTATTATAAACAATACAAGGATACTTGATTTTAATATTAGAAGGTGGCTGAAAATATACATGATCAGCCAAAGAGGGATCGACTGATTTCATAATTGAAACGAGTCGATTGTGCAATTCGAGTCTAGTCCCCATTATACAATTCCCCTAATGTAAGAATCAAACGAGGTCTTTGGACTTCGACGGAATCTACCTTCCATTTTGACCCGCGCCATACGACATAGAGAATATCATAGAAATGCGAATAGGCATAATCGTCTTTGGCGATGATACTTATTGTATTACTAATGGTGATGCCTTGGTTTACAGTATCTCCTCCTTGGATTCGACGTGTATCCCGGTTGACATCACCATAGTAACTTTTCTCAAATACTTTCTTTTCGTATACACCAGGCGAGGTTTCAGTATCGATTCCGTAACCAATCTTTCCATGAAACCTCATGCGATATCATCACTCGCTAGTCGGCGCTGGAAGAGTGGCTTCACCCTTCTTTACTGCCTTATCGAGGGAATCGACCTCGACCACAGTAATGATATTACCAGTTGCTCCAGTCACCTTAGAACCAGAAGTGAAATTCACCCAGTGATCCGAAACCGCGCACGTTGTGTTATAGTTCACAGTCGGCTTGCTAGTAGATGGAGTGATCTGATAACGAAGGGAATTACCAACAGCGGCCTCCGGGCTCACATTAACAGTCTGACCGCCAGTAGTGGCATTAGCTGTCACAGTGAGGACTCCGAGCTTCTCAGACTCCGGAGGCGTCACGCTTTTGGGGATTCGATCACAATCGCAGACTTGAGCTTCGTCAGAGCACCAGACATACGGGTTTCCATCAGATACCTCTTCTGGTTGTAATCGATATCGAAGTCCTCGAAGGAAGTAACAGCACCACCATTATCGGTACCGATGGTATAGTCCCGGAGATTCACGATCAAAGCATCCACATTGTTAGTCGGCTTCTTCGGATCAACAAGATTCTCAAACAGCGGAACCTCAACAATAGCGGAAACACCCATTGCGGCTGCAAGAGATGCATCAGTGTCGTACAAACGACGACCGACCTTATCACGCTGAACCATAAGCTGGCCGTGCTTGGACGGAGAAATAAACATGGTCGGAGTTCCAGAGCCGAGATAACCAGTCTTGGAGGTACGAACACGATCGACAAATGCAGTCATATCCTCATCTGCAGCAGTAGCAACGGAATAGATCACATACATCTCATCATCACCGACGATCGGTCGAATGTTCTCAGTGTTGATATGATCCTCAGCACTTGCAGAACGACCATCACCGATCAGAACCGCGCGAGCGATTTCCTCGTCGAGCATGACCTTCATTTCAGACATAAGGAAATTCACAACAGAGAAATCAGTGATGTCGATGATATCATCACGATCCAGCTTCTGCTTCTTATAGATCGTAGTTGGAGTGGTCTGACGCTTGGCGACCTTGAAGATCTCATCCATCTTTCGCTTGTTGTTATCTCGATCAAGGGTAAAGCCCTTAGCACGAGCCGTATCCTCCGTAAGATCAGCATAGTACGTCTTAATACGCGAGAACGGGGTATGACGAGTGCCACTCAGAACAGTGGAAACCCATTCAGTATCGCGCTTATAGAGTTCGGGCTGGTTTTCAACAGCCTTGGCATCCGGGAAAAGAATACCAATATCCTTGATACCATAGTCCTGGGCATGAGCGATCGCGAAGTCCTTAAACGAAGTCGGATTCTCCTTCGCCACAGCAGTCATGAATGCTTCCTGATCCTCGTGGGAAACATAATCGGCAGTGCTCATTGCCATACCGTTCTTTTCAAAAATGTTCATTGCATCTCCTTCAAAAGCCGAATGCTCGGCAGTGTTATTTTCTTTATTACCAGTGGCATTATCAATAGCAAGGCCGATAAGAGCATAGACTACATTCTTCTGCTTATCGGTCAAAGTATCGAAGACATCCTGGACGGTTTCATCCTCAGAATCTTCATCGGAATCTTCATCGGAATCAGCATGCTCCATATCGCCACTGGAGTTTTTGTTCAATGCCATTCCGATAAGAGCATAGACTACATTCTTCTGCTTATCAGTCAAAGTATTGAAGACATCCTGAATGGTTTCACCATCGGAATCTTCATCAGAACCATCAGCATGAGAAATATCATCTTCGTATTCGGGTTCGTATTCATCATCCATCTGTACGATATCAAAAATATCCGAATGGTTGAGTTCTTCTCCCGAATAAATAACGGCTTCATCATCCAATTCATCAACATTCCCATCGGAGTGCTGAATGGCAACATTATCGATCATAGCACCCGGATTCGCTCCTGCCAGAACCAAACTGACCTCACGAATAACACCATGCTCGACGTTACCACCATTTTGACTCAGATGGTTTGCATAAATAGACAAGGAATTGATGTCTCCATGGGATACGAGTTCCCTTGCCTGCTTTGCAGTCGGCGTATCATTGAACACGCCATAGCAATAAACACCATCATCACGATTCTCGAGCAATGCATGACCGAGAACGTTATCAGGCGAATTATGATCATGCTGCCAAACAAGGGGGACCACGTCTCCATCCTGTTCAGCAAATGCATTATGCATAATCGTGCGACCATCAGAACAACGAATGTTGTTCTTAGTCGCGTAACCGCTGAAATCACTCTTCATTGGTTAGACTCCTTTATTTTTATTTGTAGATTTCTTTATTGACTTTTCAAATAATACTTACCGGCATTATGTATTTTGATCTGTCCTTGTCAAATCGTCCATTTCATTATTGGTATCATCATACTCATCCTGTGGAATATCATCGTCATGTTCAGAATTGTTTTGTTCCTCATCAATCGGATTAATATTCGCATTACGAAGCTGATTAGCATTGCTGTCATCGGATTGCTTACGTCCAAGAATACCACGTACTTCATTGGATGTCAGGACTTCAGATGATAGGAATACCGATACCGAATTGGCAAGATCATTTACAGTAACAAGCCGGAATGGATCCCGGAATGCCTTGATTCGTTGACCTTGGGTTCGAGCAGTTTTCGTAAGAAACGTAGATTGCATGGAATCAGTTATCGCTGAAATAACTGGTTCAACGGTGCCATTATGGTAATTCAGCATCTCCTGGTCTCCCGCAGTGCCATTTGCAATTGCCTCAGAAAAACCAAGATTGTTGTAAAGATCTGTCTTCAGATTCTTGATCTGATCGAGAAGATTATTATCAACTGGTCTATTCAGCTGAGTTAGCTTTTCAGTACCATCGGTATATGCGATTCCATATTTGGACTGGGCAAGCTGGTCCTCAATCTGTTTACGACGTTTTTCAGCCTGTTGCATTCGTGCTTCCGATTTAATAGCAAATGGAAGCTGAATTATCATATCCAATTTTCCAGATACTGTCTTATCATCCATTTCATCCAAAAGATTCAGTTTATGAATAAGACGTTGAAGTGTCGAATTCGGCTGATTCATTATCGTATAAAATGGATTATTGGCGATCGCGACCATACTCTTCGGAAGAGTTATTTTTTCGCTTTCACCGGTTCTGTCATTATACAACTGAACTTCAACATAATCAGGAAACCATTGATTAACACGTCCAACTCGAAGAGATCGAATATCATAACTATTATTGTTGATCGGACTATTGTCCAAATCAACTGGAACGATTGCAGCAGCTCCAGCATCAAACATTGTAAGAACGGCATCACGAATAAAATCACGCGATGTCTGATCCTTATTCGCTGCGAAGTGAAGACAATCATTCAAACCGCTACTGACGTCTTTGACATATTCCTCGTCATCATTGACATAACAATGACGAATCGAAAGTGCCGCAACATCAATTGCTATTTTGTTATATAATGATGTAATAATCGATCGTTCAGTTCCGCCGGAAAAATATGGACGATCAGGATTAGCCAAATTAGACGATCCAATTGATGGCCTAAAATCGGAAGCCGGTTGAAGAAAAGCATTCCAAGCGTGAACTAATCTGTCCGATAATGTTGGCACATTGGCACCTCCTTATAGATTGAAACCGTGATTTCTCAGAAAAGCTTTGCCGATCGTCGCACCAATCTTGACTTCGGCTTGAGCCATACGACCCGCATTTTGAACAAATGCCTTAGTTTCTTTCGGATTCTTGATTGCATATCCAATAGCGGCTGAAGCTGCTGTAGCCGCCGCAAATCCGACAGCTTTAGTTGCTTCTCTGGTAATCGCACGTCCGACATTTCCGGCACCTTGACGAAAACCTTTTGTTTTATCAGTAACCGTTCGCTGACGTTGCGCAGACCTTCGAGCCTTACTCAAATCCTGTTTGGCATACGCCTTTTCATATTCGGCTTTATACGTCGGATCCTTAGACTTTTGCTTTACAATGGCATTGATGTTTCGTCTTCGGACACCTGCGCCTTCACCATAATACATTTTGGCACGTGCTGATTCTTTCGCATCTCTGCGGGCTTCTCGTCGAACGCCCCACTTCATTCCTTTGACGCCGAAATGTTCGAGATAGTCTTCCTTAGTAATAATCACCGTTATTTCCTTAAATTATTTAATAATGTTGGACCATGCTGTTTTAGCAAAGATCCACCTTTTGCAACACCATAAGCGATAACGGCACCTGCAGCCATATCAGCAATCTTTTGAATTGAAGTCTGTTCAAAACGATCAACAAACTTCTTGCCAACACCTTTATAACTAATATTGTTTTTGTAAGTGTTTTCAAGTTGCAAACGATTGTTCGCTTCCTGAAGTTCACGATTAGACATTTCATAAGGTTTTTTCTTCATGATGTCTCGAGAACGAGTGTAATCTTCACTTGCTACTCGTTTCTTTTTTCTGGATTTCGATGATCCAGAACGATTCTTATCATGTCGAACGCCCCACTTCATGCCTTTGACGCCGAAATGGTATAGTTCGTCAGCCATCGAATCCTCCTTCTGCCTGAACATTCAAACGCCATTCAAGCTCAGAAATGTTATTCTTGATACTTTCGGTGACGAATGAATTACTTGGCGGATCGAAAAGAAGACGGACTTTGGATTGAATATATGGCTTCAATGCAGCTATAATGCATTGATTATCGCTATAATCAGACCATGTGGTTTCAGATCCATTAATCAAAAAACCATTTTTAGGTCCTATTCCAAGTTGCCAAAGATTATAAAATGCACCATTTATATGATTGGTGATTTCTTCATCAAAAGAATCATCTTCAGGTTCGACACCAAGCATCTTTTTAATAGTGTTTAGAATACTTGATTCCATTTTGACCTTTCATTTGGAGATCGAAGTCCAAAGACATGTATCTCCGGGATGACGTTCAATCGGTAATTTGAGAATCGATTGATCACCATAATGTATAGCATTATGTGTAAGAATAGAACATGAGATCAGATAATTTGGATCCAAGATGGTTATGTCAGAATTCTCCAATGATTCGGGAGATAAAGGACACATATGATGAACCATTATTCGTCCCGGTATTGGAATGTCGGGGCATCCGAGATCAAAACCACCATCACGTTCTATTACATAATCTCGGATTTGTTTCCATTCACGAGAACGATAGAATTTTTGATTCATATATCTTTCGGATCCAAAAGTAGGTTTACCCACTTGTCCGTGAAGCATTAGATAATTGAATCGTTCATCGAATGAAGACATTTGCTTTAGATCGGAATATGTTCTAATCATACATATGCATATAGGGCAATTCATCGATATATTCGTAACCTTTAGTTACTGGATCCTTACCGATATTCTTTATTGCCATTTCCTTATATGAATCACTCCAAAGCTTTCCAGCTTCTTTATTGTATTTATCATACTTCTTTTTATTCTTTGGATCTGTAAAGTCAACATCCGAATATTTGTCATTTAGATCATTGATTTTAGAATCAAAAATATCAGCAGCATTATTATAAACATCAACCCAATTAGATTTGCGTTTATTAAACTGCTTAATGTCTTTCTTTGATTGCCTTTTGGCTTTACGATCGGCTCTTTTTTGCCTTCGTCGAACGCCCCACTTCATACCTTTGACACCGAAATGGTATAATTCGTCATACATCGAATTACCTACTTTCTCTTATCTTTAAAATTTCATTATTGGATAGTTTGGTATTCGGATGTTGTTTACGATACTTAAAAGAATCATTACGTCGATTATAACTCGTATAGTTCTTATTACGTGGTTCTTTTTGTTTCTTACGAACACCCCATTTCATGCCTTTGACGCCGAAATGTTCGAGATAATCGTCTTCGTTAATGATCATTGTTATCCACAACCTTCCAAATACATGGCATCATTCAAAAGAATCTCGATTAAGTTTCCAAGAAATATAAGCATCCATCATGGCAGCAACTGAATCGATCTTTGCCTCTCTACGAAGCTTCGCCAACTTTCGATTATTGTTGGTATCCATAAGAACAATACAATTACCCATTGTGAATGACATGATCTCCTGATCGAAAATCAATCGACGATCTTCGGCCAATTTCTTAAGTTCTCCAAGCGGAACCGACTCGGTCTTGGCACCCTGAATTACCTTTTCGATGGCGAAATCACCGTTTTCCAAAGCCCAACGTGCAATGAAATCTTTGGCATTATATGGATCATAGCCAACCGATCGAATATCGTATTCGTTATCAAGAATAAATCGTTCAAGATCCTCGTACACTAGATTCATATCAAGAACGGTTCCATCCATGATTATCAACGAACCTTCCTTGATGAACTCATCATACTTCTGACGACTTGCCAATGGAAGTTTTGATAAAGTGTATTCGGAAATGTAATTATGCGATTTCACACCAAAGGTTTCATTTCCCAATGGGAACATAAATGTAAACGAACAGAAATCATCGCCCTGAGAAAGATCGCAACCCATTGCACAAGGCATACCCCAAAAATCACGCTTCCTATGAGGTAGAGTTTCTTCATAGGTAAAGAAGTATGTATAACCCTCCATAGGGATTCCAAAACGCTTTGCCAGAATATCATTACGTGTCGCTGGTGCATTCTCAGCACGTTCGACATCTAACTGATAAGTTTCATAGCTTACAGTCTTGCCAATATTCGGATTTGCTTTAATCCATAAATCTGGGTTCGATACTTCCTGTACATCATCGAGTCGATAATAGAAAATCGAAACATGCGGATTGACATAGTCACCTTTAAGGATCGACATCAATTCCATTTTGATGGTATCACCAGCAGAATTTCGAACGGTACCTTCTGAGGATGTGGCAATGATTACATAGTCATCGATTTTAGATGCACCCTGTTCGATAGCTCCGATGACATCCTCACGTATATCGCCCGACAGCCATTCGTCGACGGTGTTTATCTTGCTTCGAAGACCCTGAAGTTTATCAATAGACATTGGTCGAACTTCGAGTTTAGATCCGGTAAGGAAGTTTTTAATTCCTTCTTTAACGGAAGCGAGCTTTGCCTGTTTCGACTTTGGTCCCATTCCTGGAGCGCATCCATCAGTTAAGAATTTAAACAATGGACCAACCGAACGAGTAATGGCGGTTCGCAATGGAGCCATTACTTCATCAGCCTGTTTCATTGTTGGAGCAACAGTGATCTGATGTGTCGTGGATGTATCGATGACCAGAAAATATGCCTGAACGAATTCATCGTACAGAGACTTCGCACCACCTCGGGCAACAATCAGATACTGTTTGTTAATCAAACGTTTCTTGATTCTACGATTTACATAATGACCGCCAGGTTTGTCTTTATTCGGAACATAAACTGACTTGGTAACGAAATAGTACCATCCGAATAGCTCCTCACCCCATAGTTTGAACGAATCAAGCATATGAAATTTGGAACCATCGGTCAGAGTAAGTTCATTTTCACAGAATTTAATAAAACCTTCGACTGGTTCTGAATCGTAATAGATTCCAGGATTTCGAATCAGATCGTCAATTCGATTCATCTCCATGGAAATCTCACGACATACTGGAATTTCTCCACGCATTACTTTCTGACGAAACTCGCCATAGTATTTTGGTGTTGCAGTATTGGAAAATACCATGAAAATTCACCGCCTAAATGTTACTGGAAGGAGTGGGACCCGATTGATTCTGATAATGCGATCCGAGATTGGCGGAACCATATGTACGAGCCACGACTCCAGTTAGTTTGAAGAAACACAATTGACCTATCTTCATTCCTGGAAATATGCGAATCGGGTGATTGTTCTCGTTCTTTATCTCAAGGGTAATATCTCCTGAGAAACCAGGATCAATAAAGCCAGCAGTGATGTGAGTCGCCAAACCGATTCGACCCATCGAAGATTTGCCTTCGTATCGAGCCGCTAGATCGGATGGAATATTAACGGATTCATTTGTTGAACCTAGAATAAATTCTCCTGGCTCAAGAGCATAACCTTCATCTGGAATGATGAACTTAAAATATTCCAGATCCCTAAGTGACTTATCAGAAGCGTTAATCTCGCCACTTCCGATATAACGAATTATAGACTTAGAAAGAGTCACATCGTAACTACATGGTTGAAGATTATTTGGATCATAAGGAGAGATAAGTTCATGATGAATGGATAGATCATCAATGGAAATATCATTCAGAATCATACTCGGCACTACTTTCAATTGTTTGATTTGTCGCAGCACCGGAATATGTCTTAAATGCTTCAAGTGCTTCGTTAGCGATGCGTGTATAGTCGCCAGAATCCTGTACGGCATTGGTCTTAGCTTCGATCATTTTGGTTTCACACCGAATCTTGGCCTGCTCAAGCTGTTCGCGTGTAGAAGCAAGTTTCAGAAAATGTGTAAGGACCTGTGATGAGGCTGTTCCCTCTCGAATCTGTTTCTCAACTAGATCAATTGTCATGTTGATCAACTGATTCTCACGTCCGGCAACTGTTTTAGCCGGAGGTTCTCTTAGGGATAAAGGTTCGTTCGACTTTGCTCGTCGAGCCATACCAAATCATCTCCAGTTCTCAATTGCTTTAGAATAGTTTAAATATGATTCAGGCTACTAAGCAAGGGTATGGATACCTTTATGCTATGATTGAAAGGAGTTTCCACCGGTTTTTAAGCCGTCATGACGTGGAATTTTGTTTATCAAAGCATCCACACCCCTGCTTAGTAGCCCGAATCACACCCAAGAAGAAAACGACTTTCCAGAAAAATCACCCGCGGAGAATTTTCGAAG
>OFMV01000601.1_pt1 | contig 32393 bp, 29 predicted proteins | sample 1541881 | NCBI WGS metagenome assembly OFMV01 (sample SAMN04209220, study PRJEB22552) | human gut metagenome | biome: gut; material: feces | host: Homo sapiens | place: USA: Oklahoma
CCCAATCAACATCATGAATCGCACCACAAAATCTGCAATTTACGTTATGGAACTCACGGTTATGGGATGAGTGCCTATTGGGTAACGACAGAAATCAATCTGTATTCCCATCATAATTTAAGTTCAACTTCTTTGAATGAATTTTAATAGAATAAAATAGATTTTCAAGTGTAATTATGGTAGGATTATGGTGTTAATGAGTTTGACAAATCATATTTACATGAACAGGTGAATGATTGAAATTACAGAGGAGAACAAATAGATGATTTCCATTGATACCAAAAGACTCCATCTTCGGAATGTATTGCAAAATGATGTGGATGTAATATTTGATTATAGAAATAATGAAATATGTGCTCGATATCAGAGAGGACAGGTAAAAGACTATGAAGGAATTGTAAGTTTGATTGAACGCCGAAGAAATGATGAGATATCAATTGATTTTCCTTGTATGATAGCAGTAGCACTAAAGGATACAAATGAAATGATTGGTGAAATAGTTGTTATGCCAAAGGATCATACATTTTCTCTCGGATATACCTTTTCTTATAAATATCATCGACAAGGATATGCTTTTGAAGCCTTAACTGTTTTGACTGAACTTCTTCACAAGATGGCTCCGGAATGGGAGTTTATTAGTTTTACAGAATGTGAAAATATAGCTAGTATTGAATTGCTTAAGAAATTAGGATATAAGAATCTTGGCTATGTTCCAAGTCTGGATTCTCAAGCATTCGGCAAATGGACTACAATGGAAACGGAGGAAGAATTTGCTCATCTGGGCAAATAACTTCTGGTTGCCTAAACACTTATTACCACAATACAACAGAATAACCCACACTGCGTCAGAGTATATAGAAAAAAATCAGCGGCAGATGCCTCCACGGTCACTGCTGCAGGAAAAGGATGGATAAAACTATGAAATTTATTTCCTGGAATGTAAACGGACTTCGCGCCTGCATGCAAAAGGGATTTTTAGATTTTTTCAATGAAGTGGATGCAGATTTTTTCTGTGTCCAGGAGACAAAATTACAGGAGGGGCAGATTGCCCTTGATCTCCCCGGCTACCATCAGTTCTGGAATTACGCCGAAAAAAAAGGCTATTCCGGCACTGCCATTTTTACAAAACACGAACCACTCTCTGTCTCTTATGGCATCGGCATCCCGGAGCATGACCATGAGGGGCGTGTCATCACATTGGAATACGATGCTTTTTATCTGGTTACCTGTTACACTCCGAATTCCCAGAACGAACTGGCAAGACTTCCTTACCGCATGCAGTGGGAAGAAGATTTTCTTGCCTTTCTGAAAAGGCTCGACGAGGTAAAACCTGTCATTGTCTGTGGAGATCTGAATGTTGCACATGAAGAGATCGATTTGAAAAATCCAAAAACCAACCGCAAAAATGCCGGTTTTTCCGATGAGGAACGTGCAAAGATGACCACTCTGTTAAACTCTGGATTCACAGATACTTTCCGCTATTTTTATCCGGATAAAGAGGGCATCTACTCCTGGTGGTCTTACCGGTTCAAGGCTCGTGAGAAGAACGCTGGATGGCGTATTGACTATTTTATCACTTCCAGATGTCTTGACGAAAAGCTGCAGTCTGCCGGAATCCATACGGAAGTGTACGGCTCTGACCATTGTCCGGTGGAACTTGTTGCAGACGTCTGATGCAGTGATAATATGTTTTTTAACGTCATTTCACATAAGAAAAAAAGAAAGAACGTAATCCGCTCTTTCTTTTTTTCTCTTTCAGACTTTTTCTATGATTCTTCACTACTATCTGTTTTTCCTGTATCTCTTTCCTGCTGCAAACAGCGCACCGCATCCTGCACAGAGAATGAGCGTCCATACCATCCACAGGGAGTTGTCTCCTGTTTTTGGCGATCTGCCTGTCAGAGTGGTATTCACATCCTCATATACCAAGGCATAGGTTGAGAAACCATCCGTTGCAAATGTAAACTGATTTGTGGCTGCATCGTAAGTTCCATCGATCAGTGTTGCCACACCATCATGGATTCTGACGATCCTGTAAATGCGTTCAATACTGCTGTCATGGTTCACAAGGTTCTGCGGAATTGTGATTGCTATATACATTGGTGCGGATAAATCCGTAATCTGGCGATCCGCTCTTCCTGATATTTTCAATGTTAAATTAAGATTTAAGTATTGTCCGATCACATTGTTTCCAAGAACACTCTGAATGAGTGCAATCTCTTCTTTTGTTGGTGTCGTGCCGGATGCACTCAAAACAAACTGCGTCTTGTTTCCGGCTTTTACTGCCTTGTTCTCGTCTTCACTTAACTTTGCAAGATTCAGCAGCTGATCCGTTGCACTTGCGATATTGATTGCAGGGACTCCCTCTCCGCTTACTGACTGTGCAGTTATCGCATTATCTGTAGATCCCGCAGCCGAAGAAGCAGTTGTGGAAGATGTATTGGAACTGTTTTCCGTTTTTGCATTACCATTATCCGCTTTCTTTGCTGTTTTCACAATAAAATAAGTTGAGAACTGATTTGTCTCAAAAGTCAGCGTACCATTTTCCGACACAGACGTTGTAAGTTTTGTGAGGTTTCCGTCATGCTCCCTTACAACCGCATATCCTGCTGCCGTGTCATAATCAACCACTTTTAGATTCATTTTCACAGGCTGGTCGAACTGCGTGACTGGATTCTCCCAGTTAGTTCCATCTCCCTTGCTGACAATCTGGTCTAAGGTCAGGTTTACTGCTTCTGCACTTACTGCATTTTCTACCTGTGCAAGTGCATTTGTTGTATTTGCATCCGAATCCTCCACGGTAAGACGCAGATTTCCACTTGGAGCCGCATTTGCTCCATTTTCAACAGAGGCGGAAGAAACTTTTGTTCCTGTTGTATTAATTTCATCCTGTGTCTGTGTGAAGATTCCTTTAAAATGCACGTTGGTATCCGGCATTGTGAAGGTGAAGGTGGATACCTCCGCCTGCGGTGCCAACGTAACTCCATTGATGGAAGCCCCTGACAACTGATAACCATAATCCGGGATCAACTTAATGGTAACAACATCATCTCTTTTTACCGCAAGATGCCCTCCGCTTTTATCTCCCGGATTATTTGCGAAATTAGAAAATGTCATTTGCGACACATCTTGACCATTGATTTTAATAATTTCCGCTGTTCCATGTTCGATCCTGCCATCTTCCCCATAGGTATCATCATACGCCCATGTAACAGTCAGGCATTTTCGATCGATCTGGATATGCTGAGTACCATTTACCGTGATAGCAGTATCTTCACTGGTTCCTGCGGTCTGCGCTCCATAAAACTGTATCTCATACTCATCCTTCTTTTCCAGCTGTGCATATATGGATACAGATGTAACCGATTCATCCAATAAGCAAACCATTCCACTCTTATCAAATGTTGCTTTATTTTGATTTAACAGATCTGTAAGCGTAACAAACCCGGTATTATCTGGATTTACATATAATTCCAGTCCTGCATATAATTTCATGTTCTGATACGAACTCCATGCATTTCCTTCAAACTGCAAGCTTCCCCCTGTTGGCTGTGGCGGATTGCCACCCTGACTTCCACCACCTGCGGAAGTGTCTGTAAACTCAATATGACCGCCTGTAATTTCAATCGGAACACCATCTTTCACTTCTACGCCGTTTGGAATTGCCGCCTTATAAGTGCTACCTTGTGCATAAGTAATTTTAATATATACATTCTCACCCTGAATGGTATATTTAGACTTTCCCTGATTATCAGACGCTGTCAGCTCCGATATTTCTTTCCACTCAGCACTTGTACTGTTATCACGATAATTTGTAGAATATTGGATTGTACCATATTTATTTTTGTAAGTATCATCATAAGTCCCATTATCCAATGTAATCTCTACAGAATTACCGCTTCCTTGTCCTCCTTCATCCTCTGCCGACACATTCATCCCCGGCAGGACACCGAATATCAGTACCAATGTCAGCAGGACACTGACTGCTTTCTTCCACGCCTTTCTCATCTGCTTTTCCTCCTATACTACTTTTTTGTGCAATTTTGTTCTCCCATTTTGGGACTCTTCTCTACACTTTTCCGCTTCCGCCACATACCGTACATTTCTTCGCTCCATGACAGAGAATACAATCATCCGTGATCACACCCTTGCCATGACAAATAGAACACGGCTTTCCATGCGAACCGCCACAGAGTTCGCAGACAATTTTTCCTGCGCCGCCACAATGTCTGCATGCAGAACCATCCGGCTTTCTCCGTCGAAAAAGTTTCCACCGTTTCTGTCCCCATGACTGCTTCTGCATCACGTCTTTCTTCAGAACTCTGTTCGGTCGCTGCGATCGTCTGATCACTCACTTCTTTTCCACAGGAAGTTACAGTAAACAACATCAACGCAAAACAAAAAAAGACTCCCAGATCACGCACCTTATGTCTCATTCAAGCCTCCTATCTCCATAAAAGGAATATACTTGAAAAATCTTAACATAACATTACACGATCCGGGAGTTTACATATGTCTCAATCGTCACGATCAGCCTTTTTTTCCGGTTTCCATGTATAATAAAACTGGATCAGGCCAATCCTTGAATTTGTATCTGTTTTTTTGTTGAGCGATGAAACATATCGATATAACATTGCCCTCGAAATATAAAGCCTATTTGCGATCTCCTGCACCTCCTCATCCGATGCCAAAAGCATTTTCAACACCTCCTGCTCCCGTTCTGTCAGCGCATAGGTATCTGCAAATGCTGAAAAATAATCCTGCTCCTCTTCCTGTTTCCGCTCCTGATCAGGCAATTCCACATCCGTCTGTCCCATCACCGTGTAAATATAAATCGCAATGCTGATCAGCACAAATAACCCGATCGATGCGATCATGATCTTCGTACTGTCGCCGGACCGGATCAGTGCTACTGAAAAACTTCCAATGAGTATGGCGCAGAGATTGTTCACCGCTCTTCCCATGCCAGCCCAAAACTGTGGCACTCTCATATACCCCGCCAGCCGCACAAAACCGGTCGAGAAAAACACAACAAAGAAGCCTGCCGACAGATAAAATACGATCAGCCCAAGCAAAAAAGAGCCGCCGGAAACGATCACAAGTATACACACCGTGGAAAGCAGCGTCACGCAGTACATGATAAGGTTCCTGTATCTGCCTTTTTCATAATCAAACAACACGCCTGACACAAGTCCGCTGACCGCCAGGATCAATCTTGGCCACTGTCCGATATCCATACTTCCACCTGCATGCCCTAATGTCACTGCATTGTCTAATGTTGCAAAAATACAGGTCATAAGGGCGACTGTGAAAATGAGCGTAACTGCCACTGCATACGGATGTCTGATGGGATCTGACTCATATAGATTCCGCTCCATCAGGCTTTCTGCCACCTTCCTTTTCTCCACCAGAAAAAGAAGTGCCCAGAATGCCACAGTCAAAATCACTGCTTCCACCGCTGCATTATGGATCAGATTATTTTCAAAAAACTGTAAAAAAAGTCCGATTGCATACGATACCCCCACCGTTTCCGCCAGATGTTCTTCCATACCATAGCGGCACGCTGCCCGGTAGTGTACCAGACTTCCGGCTATTCCAAGCAGCACATATAAAATCAGTCCTGCTGCAAGTATGCTTCCATAACTCTGATGTACCTGGATCCCCCAAAGACATACAGCCGCGAGGACTCCGGCACCAGCACTGCCTGCCTTCTTTGCTCTTTCCCGCAGTTTACCATCCAGTATGCCAAACAGAAGAAAACCAACCGTACTGCTTCCGAGCACATAACTCTGTGCCAGCACCACTCCACCTGAATCCGTCTGAAATGCCATCATATTGTCAAATAAATATTCTGCTCCCAGAAACACATAATTAAATAACGCCAGAGCAATCATGATCTCAATTCGTTCTCTCTTCCAGAAAGTATTCTTCATTTGTTAATTCTGCCTTTAATTTTTATAAGATTTTTCCATAAGATTCCGTACAGAATTTCAGATGATGATTCCACCACCGGCAACATAATCGCCATCGTAAAGCACAACCGCCTGTCCCGGTGTCACTGCACGTACCGGTTCTTCAAATACACAGTGAATCTGATCTTCTCCGGTACGTGTCACTTTACACATACTTCCACTGTGGGAGTAGCGGATTTTTGCCTTTAACTTCACTTCGCCTTCAATGTCTGGGATCGACATGAAGTTCACATGATCCGCATACAGTTCTGTCGTAAACACATCCTCATTCGAACCTAATACAACCTCATTTGTCTCCGGGCGGATCTCTGTCACAAACACCGGGTAACCAAGTGCAATTCCAAGACCTTTTCTCTGTCCTACCGTGTAATGTGTGATTCCTTTATGTCTGCCAAGTATTTTCCCATCTTTGGATACAAAATTTCCAGGTGGTGGTACAAGATTTCCACACTCTTTATCAATAAATCCTGCATAATCATCATCTGGAATAAAGCAAATCTCCATGCTGTCTTTTTTGTGTGCGACCATCAGCCCGATTTCTTCTGCAATCTGGCGGATTTCGTCCTTATGGTAATCTCCGACCGGCATGAGTGTTCTCGATAACTGTGCCTGTGTCAGATTGTAAAGCGCATAAGTCTGGTCTTTTGCGGCTGTGACAGAATTTTTGATTGCATAGCGGCCATTTGGAAGCTGCTCAATTCTTGCGTAGTGTCCGGTTGCAATGTAATCTGCACCAATAGCAAGGCTCCGATCTAATAATGCCTCCCACTTCACATAGCGGTTACATGCGATACATGGATTCGGCGTTCTTCCCTTCAGATATTCTGCTGTAAAATAATCCATGACATTCTTTTTGAATTCCTGCTTAAAATTCATGACGTAATACGGAATTTCCAGACGGTCTGCCACTCTTCGTGCATCATCAACAGCACTGAGTCCACAGCAGCCACCATTTTTTTCCTGTGTAAATTCATCCTCGTCCTGCCAGATCTGCATAGTGACACCGATCACATCGTACCCTTGCTTCTTTAATAAATATGCTGCAACGGAAGAATCCACGCCTCCCGACATTCCTACTACTACTTTTTTTGCCATAGTTTACCTCTTTTCCCGCCATAAAAAAATTATGAGAAACCCATTTTTCATGAGCTTCTCATAACATATCATGTCTTTATTTATTTTGCAACTGCTTAGGTTGTGGTATTATAGATTTCTCCAGTTGTATAATTGTATGTATACAAGCCTGACTTATTGTAAGTGTTGGCTTTCTCTGCCTCACTCTTCGCATAACTCTCAATCATACCCGCCTGAACCGATGTCTGGTAACCAAATCCACCAGTCGTATGGAATAAGGATTTCACTGTGTTCATATCTGCTTTCTTAAATGCTGTCTCATCAATGGAAAGCTTATTGTCGGTTCCGATCGTGATTCCGACCTTGCTGAGCATGTTGGAATTTGCCTTTGTCAGATTGACCATGGACTTTGTACTTCTTAAGATGTTGTTGGTATTGGAATCCCCACCCTCTTTTAACATCTTGTTGTAGCTGTCCACAAAATCACTGACTGCCTTGTAAATCTTGTCTGTATCATACTCATAAGATACTTTTCCATCTTTATCTGTCGTCTGTTTCTTTGTAAACAGAGATTTATCTCCGTTTGTTCTCAGTGTCTCAGATACTTTCTTCAAATCATCTGCAGCGCTCTCGATATTTGCAAGTGTCTTCGAAGAATCTTTGGAAGTCGATGTAGCAGCAGACACAGACGAAGATGATGAATCATCCGATGCCGCCTTTTTGTAATAAGCCTTCATCAGCTTTGTGTAACTTCCATTTTGGATTGTGGCATAGTCAGAATAACTAATACCAAGTAAATCTGATGTTCCAAACATTGCACTTGTTTTCGTACTTCCTGAATTCAAACTGGAAAACAATACGCCGATGGAAGATGAATCATATCCTGAAATTGTTGCCATATTTCTCACTCCTTTGATCAGCAGTCATCCGTGTAAAACAATATCGCTGTGTAATCATGCATTTCCTCTCATGATTACCTTCTTTAATTATTACATCGTCATTTTAGCTTCATTTTATTAGTTTTTCAAGGTCATTTCTGTAGTTTTGCACAAAAATTTTTAATTATTCAACAATTGTTCATACTTTATTCACATATTACTGTTACAATGAACTCATAAATGAAACGGAAATAAGTTTTTAATACTTGATAAATTTTTTCATAATAGCCCAGATGCCTTTGGTATCTGGGCACTCCTCATTTCAGAGGTTTTTTCAGATGGCAGAACACCATCTGTTTTTTTATATATTCTCAATCTGCCAGTCAATCGGTTCCACACCATTCGCCTGTAAAAACTCATTTGCCTTGCTGAAATGCCTGCATCCGAAAAATCCCCGGTACGCAGACAGTGGACTTGGATGCGGCGCTGTCAGGATCAGATGCTTTGGATTGGTCAGCATCGGTATCTTGCTCTGTGCCGGTCTTCCCCACAGCATGTATACAATCGGTCTGTCCTGTGCATTCACAGCCTGGATGATTGCATCTGTAAACTGTTCCCAGCCATGTCCCTGATGGGAGTTTGCCTGATGTGCACGCACAGTCAGTACTGTATTTAACAAAAGCACACCCTGATCTGCCCATTTTTTCAGATATCCATTATTCGGGATATAACAGCCGAGATCATCATGCAGTTCCTTATAGATATTCTGTAAGGAAGGCGGTATTTCTTTCTGCTCCGGTAATACGGAAAAAGATAATCCGTGCGCCTGATTTACATTATGATATGGATCCTGCCCAAGCAAAAGCACTTTCACCTTGCTTAACGGTGTAAAATGCATTGCATTAAAAATATCGTCCGCCGGTGGATAAATCACCGCTTTACTGTATTCATCGCGGACAAACTGATATAACTCTCTATAATATGGCTTTTTGAATTCACCTTGGATTTCATCCAGCCAGTCATTTGTAATCATTGACATTTTTGTTACCTTCTTAGAATTTCTCCTGTACTACTGCATTTGTCCGGGACAGCCAGCCGGCTGTTGTCTGATGTTTCAGCGCCGCACCGGAACTCCCCGGCCTGCAAGATAATCTTTCAGATCAGCGATTTCCAGCTCTTTATAATGGAACAGAGAAGCTGCTAACGCTGCGTCTGCTTTTCCTTCCGTCAGCGCATCATAAAAATGCTCTTTTGTTCCGGCTCCACCGGATGCGATTACCGGAATGGATACATTTTCAGCGATCATTCTGGTGAGTTCCAGATCATAACCGGCTTTTGTGCCATCACAGTCCATGCTGGTCAGCAAAATCTCCCCCGCACCCAGTCTGTCTGCTTTCATCGCCCATTCAACAGCATCCATGCCAACATCGATACGACCGCCATTTTTATAAATATTCCAACCGGAACCATCTTCTCTTCGTCTTGCATCAATGGCTACAACCACACACTGACTTCCAAATTTATCTGCGGCCTCACTGATCAGATTCGGGTTATTGATGGCAGATGAGTTGATGGAGATCTTATCTGCTCCCTCGCGAAGCAACGCCTTAAAATCATCTACCGTGCGGATTCCTCCACCCACGGTAAACGGGATAAAGACCTTTTCTGCGACCTTCCGCACCATATCGACCACAGTCTCCCGCGCATCAGACGTTGCTGTGATGTCTAAAAATACTAATTCATCTGCTCCTGCCTTATCATACGCTGCCGCAATTTCTACCGGATCACCTGCATCTCTTAAGTTAACAAAATTAACACCTTTTACCACGCGTCCCTGATTTACATCCAGACACGGAATAATTCTTTTTGTAAACATTGACGTTCCTCCTACAATTTTGCAAAGTTAGAAAGTATCTGTAATCCTACTGTTCCACTTTTTTCCGGATGGAACTGGCATGCAAAAATATTATCTTTCTCCACAGACGCATGGATATGTGTGCTGTAATCGATGGTTGCTTTGACAATTGCCTCTTCTCTGGCTTTTAAATAATAGGAATGGACAAAATAAACAAACGGACTGCCTTCCAGATTTTGAAACAGTCTTCCATTGTTCTGCAGATCCAGCGAATTCCATCCAATATTTGGAATTTTCAGTCCTTCCTTTTCCGGGATCCGGAGGATTTCACCATCTAACAGATGCAGTCCTTCCACTCCATCAGACTCTTCACTTCCTTCAAACAAAAGCTGTAATCCCAGACAGATTCCCAAAAATGGTTTCTGCTCTGCCGCCACTTCATGAATGACCTTGTCAAGTTCAAACTTCCTCAGCTGGCTCATGGCATCTCCGAAAGATCCAACCCCCGGAAGGATCACCTTGTCTGCCTTTTTGATCTCATGAAAATCTCTTGTGATCACGCACTCCTGCCCCAGAAACTGTAACGCCTTTTCTACACTTTTTAAATTTCCTGCATCATAATCAATGATTGCTATCATTCTGTCACCTCTGATAAGCCTGCCTTCTCTAATACTTTATAAATTTCTCTGGAATAAGTCTCTTTATTGGACAGTGCATACATGGTTCTTGCATCCTCTGCTGTCAATCCAAAATCCTGCTGTAATGCTGTCTCTGCTGCACTTTCAATCTTATCAAACTCGCCCCTGCATCCATAAGTCTCTGCATCCTGCAGATACTTGTCATATCGCTGCACCGTGCGGATCAGAGAATCCAGAGCCATATCGTAAACCTCTGCATCCATCATGCTCTCGTAAGCTTCATACTCTGCTGAAACCATAGCTGTAATACGATATTTCTCATAGGTATCCGTGTCTTTTTCCTTTACTTTCTCCCCTGCCACAGCCTGAAAAGCATCCGAATATCTTCCTTCTGCAAATGCCTGGTCTGCATCTGCAAAACTGTTTGAATATCCGAGTAAATGTGTGCCTGCCAGAACAAGTACCAGAATGGATGCTGCCATCACAAAAACGAGGATCACCGGCACTTTTGGCAGCGGCGGTGTGTTATCCGGTTCTGCCGGTGGCTTTGGTTTCTTCTCTTTCTTTGGTTTTACTTTTTTCTCTTTCGGCTGCTTTGGTGCTTTTTCTTTCTTCTTTTTCTCTTTTTTCTTTTTTTCTTTCCTGCCCTTCTTATCACCGTCCGAAGAACCTTCTAACTCTTTTAAGATATCCATATCATCCATAGACATCTCAGTAACTGCAGGTTCTGCCTGCATTCCGGAAATTTCTTCCTCATCTGGTTCATCATCACCGAACAGTAACTTGGACAGCTTTGCCAGAAATCCCTGTTTCTTTGGCTTCTTTTCTTCTTTTCCCCCGTCATCCGGCTGCACTTCTGCTTTTGCATTGTCTGCCTCCGGTATTTCGGAATCTTCGCCTGTTCCACTCAGAATTTTCATTAATTCATCATCTTCATCCGATACCGCTTTTTCGTTTTCTGTTTCCGGATCATCCAGTCCAAAATCATCAATTCCGATATCATCGATTGCCAGATCATCAATTCCATCTTCACTGGCACCCTCATCATTTTTTACTTCGGCAGTATCCTCTTTCTGCTCTGCTGTTTTCTCCACTGCTGATGTTTCCATCTCTGCTGTATCATTTGCGGCTTCCTGATTCACGCTCTCCATGATCTGGTCAATATCATCAAGCATCGGCTGTGTTGCTTTTGTCACACCCTGTGAACTTTCGTCCCTGTCTAATTCCTGCTCGAACTGTTTTAAAAATTCATCGGGATCATTATCTTTCCGGAGTTCCTGTTCAAACTGATCCATAAACAGATCATTGGAATCCGGAATATCAATTGTCTCTCTTGTACTCTTCTGTGGCATTTGTTCTTTACTCTCAATTTCTTCTGGATTTACAGGATCACTGTCATTTAAATCAGATCTGCCATCGACGGCATTTAATAACTGATCCAGGTAATTTTCTGATTCATTCATGGTAATATTCTCCTGCTATTGATTTCTTTGTAACTATCATATATTTATTTTTCGATTATAGTAAATCAGGGATGTGAAAAAACTCACACCCCTTTTTCTGACTTAATCTACGCTCTTATCGATCAGATTGTCAATTGCCTCTACCAGCATACCGATCTCCGGCTTTGTCAACTGGGCATCTGCTCCTAACTGTTCTCCCTTTTTGCGCATCTCCTCATTCACAAGAGATGAAAAAATAATAAGTGGTATCTTCTTGATCTCATCATCTGATTTGCAGAGTTTTGTCAATCTGTGTCCATCCATGAGAGGCATCTCAATATCTGTGATGATACAGTGTACGTCCTGACGGACTGTTCCTTTCTTCTTGAACTCAGTCAGCTTATCCCACGCCTCCTGTCCGTTCATTGTCATGATCAGATTCGTGTATCCTGATTTTTTCAGACACTCTGAGATCATTTTTCCAAGCAGTGGGGAATCCTCTGCAATGAGGATTGGAGAATCGCTTCTGTCTCTGGCTGTTCTATCCTCCACATCTGATACTTTCAGTCCGGTTTCCGGGCTGATGTCCGTAACTATCTTTTCAAAATCAAGGATCACCACTAATTTTCCTTCCAGCTTGATAACCCCTGTTGCAGCACTCTTATCTTCCGTGTTGATCGTAGAATCCGGTTTAATGATGTCCTCCCATGATACTCTGTGGATACCGATCACTTCATCTACATGGAATGCAATGTTTAATTTATTAAAGTTTGTGATAATGAATAAGCCCTTTTTCTCGGATGGTTCCATTCCCAGACACTTTTTCAGGTCAATAACCGTCATCATCGTATCACGCGGCATAAAAATTCCTTCCACACAAGGATGTGCATTTGGAACCGGTGTTACCTGCTGATAGGTAAGGATCTCTCTGATCTTTGCCACGTTGATTCCATAATAATTGTCACCTAACGTAAATTCAAGAACTTCTAATTCATTTGTACCTGACTCTAAAAGAATATTTGTATCCATTGTGTCTTCCTCCCACGTATATGTTCTCTTGTTTTTAATTTGATTTAATATATGAACCTCAGTCCGCAGTGCACGCCAGAAAAATCAGAGATTTTCCTGGCTGTCGGGCATTCGCCCTATCACTCTCGATATATACAGACCTCACCATGCAAACATATCCGGTCTGTATATTCTCGATTGGCACTGCTCATTGCTTACGCACATTATATCATGAAGCAAAGCTTCATGATCGTTATCTACACTCGCTTCGCTCGGCAGTCTTTATTATATCATAACTCTTCCTGTTTTTACAATTTTATTTCATAAGTTGTGTCATCTCTTGTCACATGGAGCACAATATCAGAAACTTCTGTCACGGAATCCGGTATCTCAAATAAAAGAACCGCTGATTTTGTCTCTCCTGCCGGGATCTCATCATCATAAGTTGAAAAATCCGTTGTCATGATCGTTGTATAAGCAGAAACCTGCGTACTCTCTGCTCCATCCGCAGAATAATCCGCTGTAAACTTTACCTTTGAAGTGAGATTATCCAGAGTAATACCCTCTTCTGTAGGATTGGTCATATCGATTTCAAGTGCCATAAACTGTTTTCCATTCGAGGCTCTTACATCAAGCACTTCCGACTCTGTATAGTTTCCGGCAAGGCTTACTCCTCCATAGGCAACTTCCAGTCCATCCGCTCCAAATACATCCTCCAGCGTATTTCCGGCTGGTGTCTCATCCATTATTTCTGTGCCATCCACACTCTCACTGCCTGTGACAGTTTCTTCCGGCTCTGTTTCTTCCACGCTCTGATCCACATAGACCAGACCATCCTTCTGATATGAATTATGCTTGGAAACAACGTGTACTGCATAATTGACGATCTGACTTTCCTCTGCCTCTGTGAGATCATATGCTTTCGTTCCACATCCTGTCAGCAAAAGCATACCTGTCAGACATAAGATTCCTTCTATCTTTTTTCTTCTCATACTGTATCATCCTCCGCCTGTCCGGAACCAATCCCTGTTTTTTCCGTGTCAAGTTCGAACCAGAATTCTACGCCATCTTCATGATTTAACACGCCACATTCCCTGTGAAATGACTCCATGATTGCCTTTACGATAGAAAGTCCTATTCCACTTCCACCATATTCCCTCGTTCTTGCCTTGTCCACTTTATAAAACTTGATCCAGACATTATCAAGATCTTCTTCCGGAATCTGTTTTCCGGTATTGAATACACTCACCCGGACAACACTGTCTTTTCTTGTGTACCAGATTCTGATCTTCTTATCAAATTCTGCATGGTGGATCGCATTGCTCAGATAATTTGTCACAACCTCTTCCACCTTGAATTCATCTCCCCATGCATCCATCGGTTCACTCTCATCAAATGTAACCGAAATATCGTTCTGCTCTAATAAAATAGAAGATGAATTAATAATTCCATGAATCAGTTCTGTCAGATTAAAGCGCTCCATAGGAACAACTTCATTTCCAAACTCTAACTGGTTTAAAGTCAGAAGTTTTTTGACCATCTGATTCATTTTATCCGCCTCGTCCATGATCACTTCACAGTAGAAATCACGGCTCTGTGCATCATCATTGATACACGCCTGCAATCCCTCTGCATATCCCTGGATCAACGCCAGCGGTGTCTTCAGCTCATGAGATACATTGGATAAAAACTCCTTGCGCATCTCATCGATTTCTGTTTTTTTCTCAATATCCTGCTTTAATTCGTTATTCGCACTTTTAAGTTCTGAGATCGTGCTTTCAAGCGCACATGACAAACGGTTAAAATGTTCACCGAGTTCATCTATCTCATTTTTTCTGTGTCCTCTGGAAACATACTTGGCATCAAAATCAAGCTCTGTCATTCTTTTTGATATGTCCGTGAGTTCTGAGATCGGTGTTGTTATCCTCTTAGACACAAACACTGTGACAATCGCACTGATCGCAATTGCCAGAACGCCCACGTAAACCAGAAACTGATTTGAAATTTTTGCACTCTCACGGATACTCTCCACTGCGGTACGCATCAGGATCAGATTTCCATTGGAAAGTGTTCCATAAAGAACCATGTACTCAGATGATAACCTTGTATCTGTCTGTTTCTGTATGACGTAATTGTCTGATCTCTGTAAGATCTCGGTCTGGTTTCTGTCATCACCAAACAAAATATTCATAAATTCCATCAGAATGACCTGATTGTCATTCACCGACGACCTCACGATCGCACGGTTGGAACTGATGATCATAACTGCAATATTACCATTGGCACACAGATTGTCAAAAGTGACATCAAACTCACTGGAATTCAGTTCACCTGTCTCACTGGCACCGTTGATCACATCATATCCGTCGATCAGCGAATCCTGCTTATTCAACATATAATATTTTTCCAAAAAGGAAGTATTGATAAACCAGCATAACATAATCGTCCCTGCTACAAGTCCGACTAATATCACTGCAAGTTCGCGGGTCAGTGACCCTTTTTTATCTCTTTTCATATTATGACAACCATCCTGTAATGTCAATCAGTTTTGCAAATAATCGGCAATGTCCTACTCCACTATAAACTTGTAGCCAACACCCCAGATTGTCTTGATATACTCCCCTTTTTCCCCGATTTTGGCACGCAGTTTTTTGACATGTGTGTCAATTGTCCTTGCATCTCCAAAGTAATCATAATTCCACACGTTGTTCAATATCTTTTCACGGGATAGTGCAATTCCCTGATTCTCCATAAAATAGTCCAGCAGTTCAAATTCTTTAATACTTAATTCGATTGGTCTGCCATCCACGGTCACAAGATGCGCCGTCTTATCCAGTTTAATACCGCCCGCCTCAACAAATTTTTCATCATTTCCGGCAGTCAGTCCGCTTCTGCGAAGCAGTGCATTTACCCTTGCCACAAGGATTTTCGGTGAAAATGGTTTGGAAATATATTCGTCCACTCCAAGTTCAAATCCGGTCAGTTCATCGCTCTCATCGCTTTTTGCAGTCAGCATAATGATCGGAACTTTGGATGTTTCACGCACCTCACGACAGACATCCCAACCGTTGATCTTTGGCATCATGACATCTAAAATGATCAGTGCAATATTTTTTTCTTTATAAAATATATCCAGTGCCTCCTCACCGTCTCCGGCCTCCAGCACCTCATAGTCTTCCCTCACCAAAAAGTCGCGGACCAGTTTACGCATCCTGCTCTCATCATCTACTACAAGAATCTTTAATCTCTCCATATCGTCCTCCGGTTACGTCTGTTCTCTGTTAAAAATATCACGATTTTATGGCTAATCTGTGAAATCTGTCTGTTCTGTATCCACCTGGATCCCAAGTTCCTGTTCTTTTTCGCTCACTGCCTTTTCCCGCTCCGTCAGTTCCTGCTCCCAGGATGCATAGCGGTTTAAAAGTTTCGACTGATAGTCCACGATCGTCGGACTGTCGCTCGTCAGTGTCATGGCAAACATTGCCACAACGCACACCACAAGGATTGCATTCACGCACAGGGAAATCTTCAATTTCCCGGAGGACTCTGTCTCTAATGCCTTCCTGTCGATCTTTGCAAGCTTTTTTTCACGCTGTCTCGCCCTGACCGCCCGCACACGTTCCTTCTGTGCGATCTCACGCTTCTGCTTTTTTAAGCTTTCCTCAAGTCTCGGATGTGTGACCGGAATCGGCAGGATATCTTCATTTTTGATAAAAGGAATTGTCGTCAGGTATTCCTGCAGATCCTTTAAATAACTGTATCCGACTGCTGTTTCAAACAGTTTCTGTCCGATCATTTTGTTATAAACCTGCAATATGACCTCCGGATCATTCATATCGGTCTTGGTCTTGATATATCTGATCCCCTCGATTTCCTTTTTCGCCTGTTCTGCTTCATCCTTATTTTCAAAAGAAAATCCACCAACGCTCACTCTCTGCGTATTTTCCGGCATTTGTTCTTCCTCCGTTCCATTTACACTTCCTAAGCACATGTTATTTTTATTATAAAAAATAACTTTACAGTTTGCAAGTTTTATCCGTGCAGATATAGAATACTCTCCTCCGGGATAGCGAGATACTGCGGCATTTTTTCCTGATATTCTTTCTGCCAGCTTTCTTTCGGGATTTTCCACCAGACATCATGTTCGAAAACAACCACCAGTTCAAAAGGATCGTCGAGGATCTTTCCGTTTTGGCACTCCACCAGATTTTCACGCTGTCCATTCTCCGGCAGTCTTAAATAATGTGCGCGGATGCCGATATGTGTCGTATTTTCCGGGATCATGCCCTTTACGCAGACCGTTGTATTCCAGTTTGGCAGAACCATCGTATGGTCGTCCACTCTCTCGATTTTTTCAATATTTTTGCAGCCTGTCAGCTTCGCAGCCGCCGGTGTGCCGGGATTTTTAAAAATTTCTTTTGTGGCGCCAAATCCCGCCTGTCTGCCATCCTCCACGATCAGCATATGCTCACAGAAACGGTAGATCTCATCGCGGCTGTGCGTCACCATCAGAATGTCTTTGTCATAACCGGACAAAAGTTCCAGCAGTTCCAACTGCAGTTTTTCTTTCAAAAATGCGTCCAGCGCAGAGAAAGGCTCATCCAGCATCAAAACCTCCGGGTCTGACGCAAGGATTCTCGCCAGCGCCACACGCTGCTGCTGCCCGCCGGATAATTTTCCCGGATAAGAGGATTTTAACTCTGTCACATGCAGCAGTTCCATATAATCTGCCGTCTGTTTTTTTATCTCCTCCGCAGTCATTTTCTGACCGGGACGATATTTGAAACCAGCCGCAATATTCTCCTCCACCGTCATGTTCGGAAACAGTGCATAATTCTGGAATAAATAGCCGACATGTCTGTCCTGCACGCGCAGATTGATCTTTTTGCCGGAATCAAACAATACCCTGCCATTCAAAACAATTTTCCCACGGTCCGGTGTCTCAATGCCGGCAATGCATTTTAACGTCATGCTCTTGCCACAGCCGGACGCACCGAGGATTCCGGTGATCCCCTGTTTTCCTTCGGTATCAAAAGAAACAGACAACACTTTGTCATTTAGTTTTTTTTCGATCTCCACCTGTAAACTCATCTTTTCTTCTCTCCACGCAGATTCATTCCTGCCACGATGAGCAGGGAAAAAGCAACAATGATCAACACGTATTTTCCTGCGGTATCCATATCCCCGGCCGCCACCTCAGAATAAATGGCGAGTGGCAGTGTCCTTGTTTTTCCTGCAATATTTCCGGCGATCATCGCAGTCGCTCCGAATTCGCCGAGCCCTCTTGTGAATGCGAGCACGCCGCCGGAGAGGATTCCCGGTCTTGCCTGTGGCAAAATAATTTTCCAGAAAATGGTGCGTTCACTCATGCCAAGCGTCCTGCCCGCATAGATCAGATTTGCATCGACCTGCTCGATCGCGCCTCTCGCCGAGCGATACATCAGTGGAAACGAGATCACGACAGCCGCCAGAACGGTTGCCTGCCAGCTGAACACGATTTTATAATGAAATACTTTTTCTAAAAAGATACCGGCCGGTCTTTTTGCTCCAAACAGATAAAGCAAGAAAAATCCTGCTACGGTCGGAGGCAGTACGAGCGGCAGTGTCAGCAATCCATCCAGCCATGCTTTTGCTTTTGTGGAACGGACGGACACAACGCCCCGTGCTGCCCAAAGCCCCAGAAAAAATGTGATGATGATCGATACGACCGATGTTTTTAACGAGATCCATACCGGAGAAAGATCCATTTTTTATGCCTCCTGAACTACTATCCTGTCTTATTGCTGTGAATTGACAGTGAATCCTGCCGCCTTGAATACGTCAAGCGCTTCATCGGACTGTAAAAACTCCATGAATGCATCTGCTGCGTCTTTGTTCTTTGTCTCTTTTAACTCTGCCACCGGATAAATGACTTTGGAAACACTTCCCTCCGGTGCTTCTGCCACAACCGAAACCTTGTCAGTCATGGAAGCTGCGTCTGTTGCGTAAACGATCCCGGCGTCTGCGCTTCCCTCAGCCACCCAGTTTAATACCTCTGTCACGTTAGTTCCAAGACTTAATTTACCTTCCACACTGCTCCAGAGATCCAGATTCTCCAATGCCTCTTTGCCGTACTGTCCTGCCGGAACACTCTCCGGATCACCGATTGCGATCATATCTGCATTCACGATGTCCTCAAAAGAAGTGTAACCTCTCTCTTTTCCTGCCGGAACGATCAGAACGATTTTATTTTCCAGAAGATCCACAGATGCATCCTCTGCGATATAGCCCTCCTCCTGCAATGCCTCCATCTGTTTTAATGCTGCGGAAAAGAAGATGTCCACATCTGCGCCAGCCTCGATCTGTGACTGTAATTTTCCGGAACTGTCATACGTTCCTTCAATGGATACTTCCGGGTACTGTTCCTCAAACATTGGGATCAGATGCTCTGTAAAAGATTTTTCCAGACTTGCGGCTGCCGCCAGTGTGATCGTTCCCTGGATGTCTGCATTCTGTGCTGCACCAGATGTTTCTGTTGTCACTGTTTCCTCTGTGCTTTCATTCTGTGCCGGAGCATCTGTGTTTGTATCTGCTCCTTTATTGCTGCCACAGGCTGCAAGTCCTGCGGTCATAGCTGTCAGTAATAGAACTGCTGTCAATTTTTTCATCATTTTTTCCTCATCTTTCTTCTGATTGTTTTTATATAAATCTGAAGATTGTTTGCAAATTCATGATTCTTTTATTTTCCCGCACAATTTCCGGTATTTCCCTTTAAAATATCAATTCCATGCGTCAGTGCACCGATCGCATATTCCAGACACTCTCTTACCGCCTTCGGGCTTCCCGGTAGGTTGACGATCAATGCCTCTTTCCTGATTCCCGACACGCCTCTGGAGAGCATCGCCCTCGGCGTGATCTGCAGGGAATAATAGCGCATGGCTTCTGAGATTCCCGGTGTTTCGCGTTCAACTGCACGCATGGTTGCCTCCGGCGTATTGTCTCTTTTGGAAAAACCTGTTCCGCCTGTCGTTAAGATCAGATCCGCTTTATCTTCATCCGAAAGTTCACACAACAGTGCTGTCAGCGTGTCTCCATCATCCGGGATGATTTTTTTGAAAACCACCTCATAGCCCTCTTTTCCCACAATTTCTTCGACCGCCGCTCCGCTCGCATCCTCCCGCTCTCCCTTAGAAGCGGTATCGCTTAACGTGATGACTGCCGCCCGGTACTGCACATGAAACTCATCCCCGACACTGATTTTTCCGCCGTGAAGCACTTTCGCAAACACGCCGTTCGTCGGCATGATGCACTCTCCCATCTTCTGAAAAATCTCACAGCCATGATGACATTCTTTTCCGATCTGCGTTAATTCCAGCACCACATCTTTGCACGTAAACCTTGTCCCGATCGGGAACTTTGTAAAATCATAGCCGCTCACGACGAGATTTTCTCCGAAAGCCCCATCTGTAACCTCTGCACCACGCGCCTTAAATGCGGCGATCGTTTCCTCTGATAATAAGGAAATCTGCCTGTGCCAGTTTCCTGCATGGGCATCTCCCTCAATGCCCCAGTTTTCCACAAATACTGCGGATTCTATATTTTTCTTCTGTGTGCCGCGCTTTTCACTGATGCACACAGCCCTCACTTTTCCCATTTAAAAATCCAGCCTTTCCCACAACCTGCAAAGATTGTGTCTCTGTACTAGCCTCCAATTTCAGACATTCCTCTGTGTTCTGTCTGCTCCGGCTCATTGATTTCCCCAAAATGATGGCACTTCGGTTTTTGTGTGATAGTCATTTCGATCTGCGCTTTTAACTCTGCATCCGAAACGCCGTCTCTTAACAGCGTGCGCAGATCCATTCCTGTCTCATATTGCAGACACGGCTTTAAAAAGCCGTCTGCCGTCATACGGACACGGTTGCATCCACTGCAGAATTTATGGGAAATTGCGCTGATAAATCCAATTTTTCCTTCAAATCCATCAATTTCAATATAATGTGCCGGTCCGCTGCCAAGTTTTTCCGCGATCGGTTTGATTGTCCCATAAGTCTCACAGAGTATTTGCTTCACGTCTGTTTCTTTTAATGTATGTTTTTCTTTTCCCTGACCGATCGGCATAAGTTCGATGAAACGGACATTTATGCTGCCTTTTGCAAGTTCTGCCAGCGCAAGCAGCTCCTCTCTGGTCTGGTGCATCAGCACACAATTCACTTTTACAGAGATTCCTGCCTGTTTTTGCGCCTTTCGCATTCCCCGCAGCACTGCTTCCAGATTACCGTCAGAGGGATTACTGTCCACATGACATCCTCCTGTGAAGGAATTGTAATGTTCCGGCTTTAATGTATCCAGACTGATATTCACACCATCGAGTCCCGCTTTTACAAGACCATCCAGCTGTTGTTCCAAAAGGATCCCGTTCGTCGTCAGTGTCACTTTTCCCATGCCGCATTCCTTTTTTAGCCGGAAAATAAGTTCTTCAATATGTTCCCTCACCAGAGGCTCACCCCCGGTCAGCTTAACATTTTTGATCCCGAGACTGCGGTAAATTCCCGCTAATTTCACGATCTCGTCATAAGTCAGAAGTTCTTCCTGTCTCAGATACGTCTTACGCGTCTGCGGCATACAATAAATACAGCGCAGATTACAGCGGTCTGTGACCGAAATGCGGATATAGTCGATATTGCGGCTGTATTGATCTAACATTGTTCTCTTTCCTTAATTCGCTCAAAAAGTCCGGATTTTCCACCGTCTTTTTTTTCTAAATGAACGTCAAAAATTTCCATTGCGCGGTCCATAGCCTTGCACATGTCATAAATCGTCAGAAGCGCCACATTCACGCCCATCAGTGCCTCCATCTCCACTCCGGTCTTCCCGGAAACTTTGACCGTGCACAGTGCCTTTATGATGTTTTCCGCTTCCTTTACCTCAAAATCAACGGTACATTTATTCAAGCAGAGCGGATGACACATCGGGATCAGATTTGACGTCTGTTTTGTTCCCATAATTCCTGCCACACGCGCTACGGTCAGCACGTCACCTTTTTTTGCCGTGTGGGTGACAATTGCGGACATGACCGCGTCATTCACACGGATTTTTCCGCTCGCCACCGCAATGCGCTCTGTGATCTCTTTTCCGGAGACATCCACCATCACGGCATTGCCATTCTCATCAAAATGATTCCATTCCATACCTCTTTAAACCTTTCCAAAAGAACAGTCCGGGAATCTGCACTCTGCACATCCGAGGCATAAGCCCCCATGTCCCAGCACATAAAAATCTTCCGCTTTCACCGGGATCCCGGCCGCGATCCTCGGCAGCATAATGTCAAAAATGGTGCTCTTTGCGTACATCACGCAGCCCGGCAGTCCCATGACCGGCGTGCCGTCCTCAAAATATCCGAGCAGAAACATGGCTCCCGGCAGCACCGGTGCACCGTAGGTGACGATCTGCGCTCCCGAACGCTTAATTGCTCCCGGCGTGCGGTCGTCCGGATCAACGCTCATGCCTCCGGTACATAAGATCATATCCACATCTTTTGCTTTGTACTCTGCTATTTTTTCCGTGATAAGCGCCTCGTCATCCCCCGGATAACAATGCTCTACCGTCTCAATGCCATAGGCTTTCAGCTTCCCAATGACCACATCGGAAAAGGTGTCCCGGATCAGTCCTTTTGCCACCTCACCGCCCGTCGTGATGAGCGCCGCCGTCTTTAATTTATAAGGAAGCACATTGACAAGCGGCTCTTTGCCCGCACACCGTTTTGCTGCTTCCATTTTCTCTTTCTCAATGATCAGTGGGATAATTCTGGTTGCCGCAAGCTTCGCCCCCTTTTTCACCGGGGTGTAGGAATGTCTCGTTGCGATCATCATCTCACCAAGTGAATTGACTGCCAGGAGTTTTTCCACATTGATTGTTAAAATTCCGTCAATGTCCGAGGTAAGCTCGATTTTCCCTTCTTTCGGCTGGGAGGCATGCATATGTTCTCCCTGACAGATCTCACGCAGGATCTCTGCCGCCTCATCCTCATGAAGCATGTTTTCGTTCTTCTCCCACACATAGAGATTTTCTTTTCCCATAGATAATAACACCGGGATATCCTCTTCTGTCACAATATGCCCCTTGCGGAATCTCGCATCTTTCGTGACACCCTTTATGATCTGCGTCATGTCATGACATAAAACATGACCGACGGCTTCCTCTGTTTTGATTAATTTCATTGTTTTTCCTCTTATTTTGTCTTGGCGTTCGGGTAAATGCGCGTCATCTTTGCGTCATCATAATGCTCATCCATGTACACCTGCCAGCTCTGCGTCGCTTCCACCTGTCTGCCTCTCTCATCATAGCGTATTAGCGCCATGCAGGACACCACAACATTGCAGCACATAAATACGATCAGCATCCATGTCACTGTCTTACCGATCACGACAGGAATTTTTTCTATCCATCCTGAAATTTTCGGATACAGAATCTTAAACCACACAACGGCTGCGATTCCCCAGAAAAAGCAGTACAACAGGTTAATCCTTCCGCCGAGGTTAAACGGCATCCAGCTGTAATCCCAGAATACTTTTCCAAATACCAGCTCCGTGAACACACTGCACAGATACTCGTAAGCACCGCCTAAAAAAGTGCCTGTCCAGAACAGAAATCCATCACTTCTGTCCTTATATTTATATAACATTGCCGTCACCATTGCAATCGCAAGTCCCCACACGATACTGAATGGTCCCCACACCACACTGCTGCGGCTCATCCACACCCCTGCTGTGATGCGGCAGAAAATGGTCTCCGTGATATCTCCCAGGAATGCTCCCACAAAAAATAACATCACGATTTTATAAAAATCACAGCCCTTTGCAAAAACAGTTTTATCCTTTGTGACCTTTTCCACAAAGCTTGCCTTCGGGTAGGCTTTTGTCATTCGTTTTTCAATCGATCCTACAATCTTATTGCCAAGCCTGATGCGGAAACGATCGATTTTGTTATTTGCTTCCAGCCACTTCTCCGGGTGTCTGCTCTTTCCTGTCACAAGCAGATAGGAGGCGAGTACATCCACCACAAGCACACCGATCAGCACCAGCAGAACAATATGTACCAAAAGCTGTGGCAGTATCGCAAGCAATCGGAATACCCACCGGTTGGCATACTTCACCACAACATAACCCAAAGCACCTTTTATCAGGGAAACCGGAAGACAGATGTAACCGTCTAAGTTCCATTTACTCTTACTGTAATCCCACCAGCGTTTATGATAAAACCTCTCGATTAACTTTCCAGCGATGAACTCTGTAACTGCTGCATACAGGGATGCAAATAAAAAGAGCCATAGCCCGGTCAGCTCCTGCAAGCCCACAGACATTGCAACAGCTCCCACACCGTACAGGATACACAGCGGACCATTTACCAGCCCACGGTTGGAAAATTTCCGGTGCATAAATGTTGCCGCGACTGTCTCTATCACCCAGCCCGCAAAAGAATATATAAAAAATAGCCACAATAAATCATATCCGGTAAACTGTATCATTCGTATGTCCTCTTTCTGTTTCTGCTCTTTTGGCGGATTCTTTCGTTTTTACTCTGTTTCTTCCTGATTACGTACTGTCAATCCCACAAGCATACTCTTAGATTATATAGAAGCCGCCACTTTTCTTCAAGTAAATTTAAAAAGCCTTTGCAGAAAATTCTTTCCACAAAGGCTTTTCAATCACTTAAATTTGATAATTATCTTCTTACTCTTTTTTTCGCATAACAGAATGCTGTAATCGCGCAGCCGGCAAACAATACCCATAATACTGCCATACTGCTGTTATCCCCTGTTTTTGGAGAAGATGTCACGGTCTCTGCTGTTGCAGAAGCTGTATTGTCCGTCTCTGTTGCCTGACTCTGTGCTGGTTCTGCTATTGTTGTCGGATTCGTCACAGAGCTTCCCGGTGTCGTCGGATTTGTTGGCGTTGTCGGATTTTCCGGTGTTGTCGGATTTGCTGGTGTTGTCGGGTTTTCCGGTGTCGTGCTTGTATCGTCTGCTTCCGCAAAAATGAATGTACTAAAATGAGTTACTGTGAAAGTAATGGTACGGCTATTAAAATCATATGAATATCCATTTCCATTCGAAAAATTCTCATTGACTGTACCATCAGCATTCATATGTAAAATAACAAGTTTACTGATATCGATTCCCCTTGGAACAGGGATTGTAATTGTAACCGGAACTGCAAGTCCAGAAGCTGCTGTACTTACATTTGTCAGTGTAATTCCGAGTGGAATTGCATTTTTGTATTTGCTGTCCAATGTGGCAACATCCGCTTCTTTGGTAATCTTTAATCCGACATTTGATACCCCGTCATCTGCATTCAATGCTGCACCCAAAACTTTAATATTTGCTGTATCAATATAAGCTTTTACATCCTCAGAAACATCATTTGCAACCGTAATTCCAGACATTTTCTCAATTGCTTCTACCGTTGCACGCGTATCACTGTTTGTCTGCATTGCTGTTCTAAGAGTTGCTGTATCAGTTTCCTTCAATCCATCTCTTAATGCTTTGGCAATCTCTGCTTTTTTTGTCTCGTCTGCTTCATTATAGATTTTATTTAAAGTATCTGCATCTGCTTTATCTACTGAATCCACGCCTGCTTGAGTTAATACATCTTTTAATGTATTGTCAACCTCTTCACTGGACGATGTAGTATCATAAATATCCGTAAATACTTCGTCACTATTTAAACAAGTATCAATATCATTACTCTGCACAGAAATTCCAACTTTATAATATTTATAGTCGTCTTTCATATCATTATTAAAATCAATTTCTATCCCCTGATTATCAAACGATCTGCCCTTACCAGCTCTTTGAAACCATCGTTCTTTATCATTACTTCCATATATTCTTGTATTAATCATTTTTCCCGTTAATTGGGAATTTTCATCTACTGCCGGAATCGTCAAAATACCTTTTTCCCATTTCACTGTAGAAATATTTACTGGATCCAATTTTGCTGTAGGTTTTGTATAATTATATATCACTGTATTTACTTTTGTGGTAACAACACCATTTTTAACAATAAAATACTTAAATAAATATTCTCCTGACTCACTAATACAATTTGATATATCAATCTGTCCTTCACCTTCAACAAACTTTAAGCTTGCTGACATATGATTTGTCCCATTCTGACCGCGATTAAATGCAACTATGCGTCCTGATCCAGATTGATTACTTGAATCTTTTACGATAATCTTTCCATTTTTCGCTTCAGCAGATACATCATCTAATGTTCCATTTACATATTCAATACTCTCAGCATCATCCTCAAATAGTCTGTCATCAAATGTCGAATTATATTCTTGACTGCAAATCAAGTCACCCTCTGCACTGATTAATGCCACATATAATGTTTCAGATTCCTTTCCTGAAACTTTCACTTCTACCTGTCGATTTTTTTGCTCAGTTGTCTCCTTTGCAAGATTAAATAATTCATCCCTTGTATAATTATATTCATTCCTATTATACACATAATAAGCAATATACGCATTTTCTTCACTCGTAGTAATCTGATAGTTAAAAGCATTCTCTCCAATATCATATGATATCGGTTTGATTTCAACCTTACCACCTATCGTCTCTGCCTTTGTCAGTACCTGTGTCGGCAGCATTGTCACTATTAAAACAACTGCCATGCAGAGTGCCAACACATTCCACTTCATTCGTCTTTTCCTCATAACTTTGTATCTCCTTTATCTTTGATTGTGATACAGCAACAAAATCAAACCCCTTGTCCTATTTTCCAAAATAATGGTTATAATTTTATTAACTGCTCGGTACGTTCGTCTTATTATGTAAAAGACGAACCTTTTTTCTTAAAACATATTTACACACTTAGCTTTCTGTTTTAATGTCGCATGAACATATAAATCCATGGTAATCTGTGTGGAAGAATGCCCTAAAATAGAGGAAACTGTTTTACACTCAACCCCACTCTCAAGACACGAAGATGCAAACCCATGACGCAGCGAATGAAAATTATAATCAGAAAGATTACAGTGCTTTAAAATGGTTTTAAAATGTTTCTGCACATTCCGGGGTTCCGTACAACGTGTGGTTCCTGTCAGGAAATAACAATCCTCCGGTTTTCTTTTTTCTTTCAAACAGTTTTCCAAAAAATCAGGAATCGGTATCGCTCTGATCGATGAAAACGATTTTGGAGTTCGGATATACAGCATTGTTTTTGGAAGTCCTTCCCTGTAATTATCATTTTGAATCCGCGATACAGTCCTTTTTATCTCAAATATTCCCATGTCCAGATGAATATCTTCCCATTTCAATCCACACAATTCACCAATTCTGATACCTGTACTTCGGCACAACAGAATCCCAAGTGCATATGTGTCATTTTTCTGTAATAAATATTCTTTGATACATGCACTTTCGTCCTCAAGCAGTACTTTAGATTCCAAACGGTGAACGGTAAGATAACAGTGATGTATCATTTCCTCATAATTGTCGTTTTGCACTGCATGTTTTCTTAGAATCGTTTTCAAAACACGCAGTGCAGAATAAATGGTACTATCCGCATATTCTCTTTCCTGCAAATCCAAAACCAATTGTTCGAGGTATGCCTTGTTCAATTTCATGACATCAATTTTCCCTAATTCCGGTTCAATCAGCTTTCTGATCAGATAACAATAATTTGCATACGTACTCTTTTTAATTTTTGCTTTTTGCTGTATCAGCCAATTTTCACACATTTCTTCTGTTTTTAAATCATTGTTCATAGTTCCTCGTTTCCGCATTGTTCCTTATTTTTTTGTTGAAACACAATGCAATTACAAATTATAAAAGATTGTTACATCTCTTGCTTTTTGAATTGAAATATGCTAAATTAGATAAGAAAAGGTTCGTCTTTTACATAAAAAGACGAACCTTTTTCATATGGAATGCTTCCTCTTTAGAGTAAGCTGCCTTATAATATTTCTCGCTGATCAGGGCATCATAGACATTCGCAAGCAAAACAAGCTGCGCTGACATGGTTGCAAACTTTTCCGCAACAATTCTTGTGTATCCCTTCACACGCTAGATGTGCTCACCGCTTTCTAAGTTCCGGTACTCAACAATCGTACAAGCCGATCAAAAAAATAAGGAAACCCCTGATTTTAAAGGTTTCCTTAAAAAAATAGAGCGGGTGATGGGAATCGAACCCACGTATCCAGCTTGGAAGGCTGGTGTTCTACCATTGAACTACACCCGCATGACTCTTATTATTATATTCATCATTCAACTGTTTGTCAACAATTTTTTTATTTTTTTTATTTTTCCACTTTTTCTTTCCCTTACTTCATTCTGATGTTATAATGAAGAGACTCAGTATACTGATAGGAGGGATTAAATATGAAAATTACAGAAGGCTACATGCCTTATCTTGGATACAAAACCTACTACCGTATTGCAGGCGAATGCTCCGGCAATAAAAAACCACTCATTCTGCTTCACGGAGGACCTGGTTCTACACATAACTACTTTGAAGTACTTGACCGGCTTGCTGATGAAGGTCGTGCAATTATTTCCTACGACCAGCTCGGCTGCGGTAATTCTTATGTAGAAGGACATTCAGAACTCTGGTGTTCTAAAACATGGATGAATGAACTGATCGAACTCAGAAAATATCTCGGACTTAATGAACTTCATCTTCTCGGACAGTCCTGGGGCGGAATGCTCTCAATCGAATACTTATGCGATCACAAACCAGAAGGGATCAAATCCGTTATTCTTTCCAGCACCCACCCATCTTCCAAATTATGGGCCCATGAACAACACCGTATGATCAAATTCATGTCCCAGGAAGATCAGGACGCCATTGCCAAAGCTGAAGCAACCGGCAATTTTGACGATCCGGCATATCTCGCAGCCAATGAACGCTTTATGCTTCTTCATGCCGCCGGCGTACCAAAAGACACCGATCCTGAATGCCTGCGCCGTCCAAAAAAAATTGGAACAGACTCTTATATCACCGCGTGGGGACCAAATGAATACACGCCAATCGGAAATCTCAGCAACTATGAGTACCGTGACAAACTGAAAAATATCAAAGAACCGGCACTTATCATCAACGGAACCAACGATCTGTGCACTCCACTGGTTGCAAAGACCATGTATGACAGTATCCCGAATTCACGCTGGGAACTTTTTGATGACTGCCGTCATGTATGCTTCGTTGAAGATACCGACCGCTATTGCAGGCTTTTAAATGAATGGATGGAGCAAAACGACTAAACCTGCTCAGCGTGATTGGATATATTGTTATCTTTGGCTCTTCACTTTCCATGTTTTTCTATAACCGCTCGTGGGCCAGCTAAAACAAATATCACTCTCTTTTTGTATATCAAAAAGTGCAGATCCCTGTGAAAATACAAATCTGCACTTAGTTCATCATATACGCAAAAGACGCATATTCCCGACAAAATTTTTGTTCAGGCATATGCGTCTTTTTGCACTTTTTACTGCTCTCTGAAAGTGATCTCACCCGTCTCACTGTCCATAGCTTCTACAATCGCAAGTGATTCCAGCGGATATCCAAGGTTGCGGATGATTCTTCCGCCGGACTGGAATCCTTTTTCGATCACAATTCCAATTCCCTCTACAGTTGCACCTGCCTCTGTAACCAGCTGAATCAGCCCCTGCAGCGCACATCCATTCGCAAGGAAATCATCAATAATGAGCACATGATCTTCCTCTGAAAGAAATTTCTTTGCTACAATTACCTGGTTCTTGCATTTATGGGTAAATGATTCGACTTCTGCTACATACATCTCCCCTTCCAGATTGATGCTCTGTGTCTTTTTTGCAAATACAACCGGCACATGAAAATGCTTGGCTACAATACAGGCAATCCCAATACCAGAAGCTTCGATTGTCAGGATCTTGTTGATATTCTTATCTGCAAATCTCTTCTTGAATTCCGCTCCGATCTGGTCAAATAATTCAATATCCATCTGATGATTCAGAAAACTGTCCACCTTAAGAACATTTCCCTCTTTCACGATTCCATCTTTGACAATACGTTCTTCCAAAAAGTTCATCTTACGTTCTCCTCTTCCTTTAATATTCCATGTATTTTTTTCATTGTATCAGTCTGAGCCATGAAACGCAACCCTCTGCGCTATTTTACCAGAATCTTATAATCCTTTTCAAAAATATCGCCCGGTTTCAGTTCATTCCCCCACTCCCTGTTTTCCAGAATATGGTCAAAATCTTCTCTGTCACTTCTTCCATACCATGGCTCAATGCATACGAAAGGTGCGTGTTTTTTTGCCGGAGACCAGATTCCAAAAAGCGGTGCATCAAATTCTACTTCCAGATAAACCTTTCCATCTGCATCCGCAAGACCGATCCTCTGTGCCTGATGATTTTCAATAATAAGTGCATCCTCATCAAATAAATGTTCCTCAAGCTTCAGACATTTTCCGAAAAGATTTAAGATTTTTGTCCGTGGACAAAGTGCACCTTCTTCATTCAGGATGCTGCTCGTGAGCGGTCCTTCTGTATCAAATACCAACTGACAATCCTCCTGCTTTTCTCCTTCTTTCAAAGGACAGTTAAATGCCGGATGCCCTCCGATCGAAAAATACATCTTCTTATCATTTGGATTTTCTACTTTCCACATTACTTCCACCTGACGTCCGGAGAGTCTGTATCCTACTTTCAGAATAAAATGAAATGGATATTTTCCCAAAGTACTTTCTGTATCTTTCAGTACAAACCAAATCTCTTCTTCTGTCTGGCTCTCCAGATCAAATTCCATGTCTCTTGCAAAACCATGCTGTGACAGCGTATATGTCTTTCCTTCGTATACCGACTGCTTCTGCACATAATTTCCTACGATCGGGAAAAGAACCGGTGATGTTCTTCCCCAGAACTTTGGATCTGCCTGCCACAGATATTCCTGCTCTGTCTTATTGTCTTTTAGCGATTTCATTTCTGCGCCTGCTGAAATAACAGTCAGTGCAGCGAAAGGTCTTGATCAGGATGAACAGGAGAAAGAAACCGGCAGGTATATCCGCCGTGAACGTTACGCAGGAGCATGTCAGAGAAGTTACTATGTTGGTGAAGATATCACAGAAGAAGATATCAAAGCAGAATTTAAACATGGTATTCTGAAACTTTTTGTTCCGAAAAAAGAAGCAAAACCAGCGGTAGAAGAGAAGAAATATATCACAATTGAAGGTTAATATAGAAGATAAATTTCCCCCGGAGAGCAATCTCCGGGGTGTTTTACAGGCAGGAGGTGACAGAGCATGGCAGCAAAGCGGGATTACTACGAGGTGCTCGGAGTAGCAAAGAATGCAGATGAGAAGACAATCAAAAAAGCTTACCGGAAGCTGGCGAAGAAGTATCATCCGGATACCAATGCCGGAAATCCGGATGCAGAAAAGAAATTCAAAGAAGTAACAGAAGCTTATTCGGTACTGAGTGATCCGGAAAAGAAGAAGATGTATGACCAGTTTGGACACGCCGCATTTGACCAGTCTGCAGGAGGCAGCTATCAGGGCAGTGGATTCGAAAATGGTTTCCAGGGATTCAAAAGTGGTCCTGGAGGATATCAGGAGTATCATTTTACAGGAAATGCAGATGATATTTTCGGAGATATGTTTAAAGATATCTTCCATGGAGGCAGCAGTAAAAGCACAGATGGTTTCGGAGGTCATGGTTTTCACAGAAGCAGTTTCTATGACGATGGATCCGGATTTGGTGGTTTCGGAGGATTTGGCGGTCACGGATCAGCAGGCTTTGATCAGAAAGGTCAGGATCTGAATGCCAGTGTGTCTGTTACATTTGATGAGGCAGCATTTGGATGTGATAAAAGAATTACCTTGCAGGATCAGAGCGGAAAAGCACAGACACTTGAGGTGCATATTCCGGCAGGAATTGACAGCGGAAAGAGCATAAGACTTCGCGGAAAAGGAATGCCGGGAACCGGAAAAGGTGGGGCAGGAGATCTTCTTCTGAAAGTAACTGTTCAGCCGAAAGCCGGATATGAACGAAAAGGTATGGATGTTTATACAACGGTCAGCATTCCTTATACAACTGCTGTGTTTGGTGGAGAAGCAAGGGTGCATACCCTGTATGGTGATGTGATGTGTAAAATCAAAGAAGGAACCCAGTCAGGAAGCAAGATTCGTTTAAGAGGAAAAGGAATCGTTTCCATGAAGGATGCAAATGTCCATGGTGATCAGTATGTAACGGTACAAATTCAGGTTCCGAGACATTTAAATGCAGAAGCAAGACAGAAACTGATGGAATATAAGGAAGCGTGCTGAAAATGTGAAGAAACTGTGAAATCGGAAAATCCGGGTTGACAAATTGTGTTTGTGGTATTATATTACACCTAGAACAAAGAAAAGGAATCAACAAGAAACCAATTCTTCCTTGCATGTTCCCAAACATCCTGTTCCAAGAAACTTATTCATAGCCACAAGGCAAAGCAAACTTAACACCCTTCACAAGATAAGAAGCCTGCTAAGAATCAGATTTTTGGAGGAAAAGGTAAATGAAT
>OFMV01000604.1_pt1 | contig 32214 bp, 26 predicted proteins | sample 1541881 | NCBI WGS metagenome assembly OFMV01 (sample SAMN04209220, study PRJEB22552) | human gut metagenome | biome: gut; material: feces | host: Homo sapiens | place: USA: Oklahoma
TCAGAGCCTCGACCGTCTTGTTGGACGGCTTCAGAATGTCGATCAGACGCTTATGAGTGCGGCTCTCGAACTGCTCGCGGCTATCCTTGTACTTGTGGGTAGCGCGCAGAACGGTAACGATCTCACGATCGGTGGGCAGGGGGATGGGGCCGGACACGCGGGCACCAGTGTGCTTTGCGGTCTCCACGATCTTCTCTGCTGCGGCATCGATCAGCTGAGCATCATAGCTCTGCAGACGGATTCTGATTTTCTCTTTGACTGCCATTGCTTACGCCTCCTGAAAAAATTGATTTTGCCCTAGGCGAGCCGATAAATTGCTCTACACAGTTCCGGGTGTTCCTCGATTTGGCACTAGAAAAACCGGTGAACCGCTCGGCAGTTCTCCCGGAAATCTATTAGCAAATCAAATCCGAACATTGGTTCCGCCCGTTTCGCAGGTCGCCCTGCCGAGGGAACGTATTCCATCGCTGTCAGTAATTCTTTCGCCCGGTTCTAAGATCGGACATACTCCGCGGAAATAACCCATCGCAGCTATCGCCGGATGACAACCTCCCGCATCTACGCATATCGCTGGCCTGCACGACTTGTATCGCACAAGCCCTTTGCAGCCGAGAGATATTTTATCACATCTGCGTGCATTTGGCAAGTGTTTTTTCAAAAAAATCGTATTTTTCTTTTTTATTTTCTCCGCGCGGTCTTTTGGCGCATTTTTTGTGCATTTTGCATACCGCATTCCACGTTTTTGCGTGGAAAACTCCCCTGCCTCTCAGGATGCACCGGAATGGGGCGCTTTATACAAAAAGACCCTCTCCGTCAGGGCCCGCAGGCTTTGACGGAGAGGGTCATTCTTTACTTTTTCTGTTTCAGCTGTTCTTCCAGCCCATCCCGGGGAGTGATGTAGACGGTGGTGTACACCTCATACAGAACCATGCCGGGTTTTGCGCCGTTGGCTTTCCAGATATTCTTCACCTCGGTGGTGTCCACGGCCACCTTGGCACCGGTCCCGGCCTTGTAGGCGCTGGAATAGATCACGGCCAGCTCGGCGGCCTCCTGCCGGGTGGTGTCCGGGATATCCTCGCCCCGGCTCATCACGACCACATGGCTGCCGGGAGCCTTTTGGACGTGGAACCAGAGGTCCTTGCCCCGGGCGGTGTGGAGGGTCAGCTTGTCGTTCTGGGCGTTGTTGCGGCCCACAAGAATTTCAAAGCCATCGCTGGAGGTAAAGCGCAGGAAGTCGGCAGGCTTCTGGCGCTTGTCGCGCTGCTTGTAGTATTTCAGGTAGCCCTGACTCTTGAGCTCGGCCCGGATCTCGTTCAGTGCCGCCTCACCGGCGGCGGTCTCCACTTCGTAGAGCACGGTTTCCAGATAGGCGATCTCCTTTTCCCCCTCTGCCAGCAGGTCTACCAGCATCCGGGCGGCGGTCTGCTTCTTCTTGTAGTTCTTGAAGAAGTTCTGGGCGTTCTGGCTGGGGCTGAACCGCAGGTCCAGCGGGATGGTCACTTCCTTGCCCTCATCGTACCAGTTGGGCACGGTGATGCTCTTCATTCCCTTCTGGGCCAAATAGAGGTTGGCCGAGAGCAGCTCCCCGTAGAGCCGCAGTTTCTCGCTCTTGCCGCTGGCGGCCAGCTCCTCCTGCCGGGCGGCCTGCTTGCGGACCGCACGCTCGTACATGTTGTGCACGGCCTTGTGCAGCTCCTTGCTCTTGGTGCGCAGGCGCTCGGCGCGGTCCTTCTCGGCATAGTAGCCCTCGAGCAGGGCGTTGAAGGACGGCCACTCTTTTATAATATAGGTATCGCCGTACTGCATGGGCCGGAAGAAGGTGAACTCCACCGGCTTGCCGTCCGGGGCAGTCACGCTGCAGGGACAGCCGCCGTTGTGGTGGAGCTCCTTCAGCTCATCAATGGCGGCCATCAGCTTCCGCTTCTGCGCATCGTCCAGCTCGTTGGCCAGCAGGTGTTCCCCGTCGAAGGCGCGCCAGGCGGCTTCCCGGCAGACCACCGGGCCGACACCGGCCACGGTCTTGTTCAGAGCATCGGCCACAGGCAGATCCCGCTCACAGGCTGCCGCCACGATAGATGCGGCGCTCACCTGCAAAAAGTCGGGGCGGGCCGGTTTGGGCGGGATAGTATAGGGCAGGCCCGGCAGCAGCTGCCGGACATCGCTGTCCTCAAAATCCACTCGCTTGAGGGCATCGATGATCTTGCCGTTCTGCACCAGCACCAGATTGGAGTAGCGGCCCATCAGCTCGGCGCAGAGGATGTTCTGCACCAGGTCACCCATCTCGTTGGTGCACTGGAAGGTAAAGTACACGATGCGGTCACCCGGCTCCATCCGCACATCCAGCAGTCTGCCGCCGGTCAGATGCTTGCGCATCAGCATACAGAAGGAGGGCGGTGTCTCGGGGTTCTCGAAGCTCTCTTCGGTCAGGCAGACCCGGGCCGAGCCGCTGCGTGCCGAGAGCAGCAGCGCATAGGTCTCGGTGCGGGTGCGCAGGGTCAGCACCAGCTCATCGCGGGTGGGTTCAAATATCTTTGCGATCTTCGCATCGGTCAGGGTCTGTTTCAGCTCCCCAGCCGTCAGCGCCAGCGTCGCGGCATCAAGTGCCATCTTATAATCACCTGTTTCTCTGATAGAATCTCTTATTCGTTTACGCAAAACGCTCCGGTTTTGCCAAGGGCTCCCCTACTAGGCAACGACGACGACCGCCGCCAGTGGCGGATGAAGGGAGGAGTTGTTGGGGCCGCGGCCAGCAGGATGCAAGTGCAAGGCTTTGCACGAAGCAGATGCTGGGAGCCGCAACCCGGAATACATTAGAAACTATTTTAAGGAGGATTTTCCATGAAAAAGCGAATCCTTGCATTTCTGCTGGCGGTAAGCATTGCCGTGTCGATGCTGGTGCTGCCGGCATCGGCAGCGGGCAACGCCAACACGGCGGTCCAGCTGTCCATCACGCTGAACGCGATGGACAGCAGCCAGCAGGCTGCTCTGAACGCTGTGGTCACCCGCGGTGCACTGGCCCGGATGCTGGTGTCCTACTCCACCTACCGCGAGAGCGTGGGCTCTCAGGGCACGGTGGGCACCCTGTTCACCGACCTGCCCGGCACTTCGCCCTATGCACCCTATGTCCGCATTGCGGTGCAGAACGGCTGGATGAACGGCTACACCGACGGCTCTTTCCGGCCCGACAACGCCGTGACGCTGGAAGAAGCGGTCACGGCCATCCTCAAGCTGATGGGCTATAAGATGACCGACCTGAGCGGCTCCTTCCCCAACGCACAGCTGAACAAGGCCAGTGAGCTGGGCCTGCGCAATCAGGTGGACCGCAGCCAGGGCGAGGCGCTCAACTACGAGGAGTGCGCCCTGCTGTTCTACAACGCCCTGACAGCCAACACCGCCAGCGGCAGTGCCTATGGCAGCAGCCTGGGATTCACGGTCTCCAACGGTCAGGTGGATACCTCCAGCGTCATGCTCAAGAGCCTGAAGGGCCCCTTTGTGGCGGGCGATACGGTCCAGCTGCCCTTTGTTCCCAAGATGGTCTACCGCAACGATAAAGCGTCGGAATCTGCGGAACTGAACAAATACGATGTGTATTATTACAGCGAGAGTTTACAGACATTGTGGGTCTACACCCGCCGTGCCGCTGGACGCATCACGGCAGTTTCGCCCAGTGCCAGCGCCCCCACCAGTGTAACGGTGGCAGGCACCAGCTATACGCTGGGTTCCTCTGCGGTGGCCTCCCAGGTGTCCTCCCTCAACGGCGGCGGCGTGGGCGAGGTCGTCACCCTGCTGCTGGGCATGAACAATGAGGCTGCCGGGATCGTGACCGGCGAGGAAGCCGACAGTGTGTTCTACGGTGTCGTGCAGACCGCCACCCGCAGTCTGGTGGAAGAGAACGGCGCGGATGTTCTGCAGAAAGTCTCCGTCATGTGCACCGATGGCATTGCCCGCACTGTGAACGTGGACAAGAGCCTGAACTTTCCGCAGGGGTGGCTGGTAGAGATCAAGGTCACCCCGGAGGGCGAGAGCGTGGAACACATCGATGACCGCCGTGTCAACGGCACCATCAATACCAATGCCACTGCGCTGGGCGCTGCCGCCCTGGCCGACGATGTAGAGATTCTGGATACAACTTCGGAGGGTGTGGCTGGGACGGTTCGTCCCAGCCGCCTATCGGGGGTAACACTGAGTGACCTCGATGTCCGCTACTATACCGTCAACGATGCCGGACAGATCGACCGGCTCATCCTGAACGATGTGACCGGCGACCTGTGGAGCTACGGCGTGCTGGACGATGTGAAAAATCTGGCCATGAATTATTCTGACCTGAAGAGCCTCGTCACCAGCATTGCGGCGGGAGATTCCGCTTCCGGCACCACGACCACGACGGGCACCACCACCGGAGCGGCCACGGGCGGCACCGACGGCTCCGGCTCCACCTCGGATACCACCACCACTGTGACCGGTGCCACGGCGGTAGACCGCCTGTCCAACCTGCTGGTGCCCACCACCAGCGAGATCCTGTGGGGCATCGTCTCGGGCGATATCCTGAGCACGGCCTGGCAGAAGCTGACCAGCAACACCGGCTCCCTGATGAGCATTGGCTTCCAGCAGATCGCGGAGATCACGGGCACCCCCTTCAAGCAGATCTTCAATTACATCGGCGGCGGGGCGACCTATATCTGCTACGTCAACGGCGCGGTGGCCAGCTACACCACGGCCATCAAGTATCCGGTGCTGGCGGGCGGCATTGCCGTGCGGCAGGAGACCACCGGCTCTGTCAAGGCCATGATGCAGCTGATGCCCCTGAAGATCGACAAGGTCGGCGCGGCCTCGGTGCTCTCGGGCAATGAACGCTACGAGATGGCAGACAATGTGCAGGTCTACCTGTGGTACAAGGGCCAGTATTACCCCACCAAGCTGGCTCAGGTGGATGCGGACGGCTACCAGCTGACCGGCTGGTACGATAATTTCGGCTGCGCTGCCGGAAAAAAGGTCCGCGTCATCATTGCGGTCAAGAACGACTGATGCTTTATTACAGCGGCCTGAGCCGCACACTGCGGCAGCTGCGCTGGGTGCTTTACCCGCGCCGCTGCCCTTTTTGTGATCGGGTGCTGGGGAACCAGCCTGCCTGCCCGGACTGCGCCGATGGGCTGGCAGAGCTGCGCCGTGCACCCTCCATGCGGCTGCGCGGCTCCGAGCACTACCTGGGGCGGCTGGATGGGGCAGCCGCGCCCTACCGATACACCGGCCTTGTCCGCCGCGCGGTGCTGCGGGCGAAATATCAGGGCGCGCCCTGGGCAGCTGTGGAGCTGGGCGTGGAGATGGCCCGCCTGCTCTTTGGCAGCGAGATCAGAATGTGCGGCTCTGAGCCCCTGCCCGAACCGGTGCCGGGCCTTGACCGGGGTTACGACTGCATCCTTCCGGTACCGGCCTCCAGCAAAAAGCGCGGCTACAATGTGCCGGAGCGGATGGCACAGCCCCTTGCCCGGGCGGTGGGCGTTCCGGTGGTCACGGACGCGCTGACCCGTGCCCGCTCCACCCGGCGGCAGGAGGGACTTTCCCTTGACGAGCGGCTGGCCAATGTGGCGGGTGCCTTCCGGGTGGCCCGGCCGGAGGCTGTGGAGGGTAAGCGCATCCTTCTGGTGGACGATGTCCTGACCACCGGAGCCACGGCCTCGGCCTGCGCGCAGGCTCTGCTGGATGCCGGTGCGCAGAGCGTGTTCGCTGTGGCGCTGGCTACGGTGGAGTTTCCGCAGCCGGTGGGCAGCACAACGGCCATTGCCGAAAATGAAGAAGAAATTTGAAAATAGTGCTTGACAAAACACCATTCTTCGGGTATACTGATTGAGCTGTGAGCGACAAGCTCGATCAGATGTCCGGGTGTAGCGCAGTTTTGGTAGCGCGCTTGAATGGGGTTCAAGAGGCCGTGAGTTCGATTCTCGCCACTCGGATTGAAACAAGACCGACGATTTCAAAAGAGATCGTCGGTCTTGATTTTTTATTCGGCTGTTTCTGGTGCGCTGTCCCGGAGGGGCGGGCACCGCTGCAAGGAGGGCGAGTCTATGAATGCTGCACTGCGCCGGGATGCGGATGTGATCCTTCGTTCCAGCCTGAACGCTGTTCTGCCGGATGAGGCGGTGCGCCGCGCGTTGCAGGATCTCCGGCCCGGGAAGGGCCGGGTGCTTCTGGTGGCGGCGGGCAAGGCGGCCTGGCAGATGGCACACGCGGCGGTTGAAACGCTGGGCCGGGTGGATGGCGGCGTGGTCGTGACCAAGTACGGCCATGTGAAAGGTGAGATCCCCGGGGTGGCTTGCTATGAGGCGGGCCACCCGGTGCCGGATGCAAACGGTTTTGCGGCCACCCAAAAGGCGCTGGAGCTGGTGCAGGGGCTGACTGCCGGGGATACGGTGCTGTTCCTGCTTTCCGGCGGCGGCAGTGCGCTGTTCGAGCAGCCGCTCGTTCCCGGGGCGGAGCTGCAGGAGATCACGAGCCAGCTGCTGGCCAGCGGGGCCGACATTGTGGAGATGAATACCATCCGCAAGCGGCTTTCCGGTGTGAAGGGCGGGCGGTTTGCGCAGCGCTGTGCCCCTGCGCAGGTGTTCAGCATCGTGCTGAGCGATATTCTGGGGGATCCGCTGGATATGATCGCCAGCGGCCCGGCGGTGCCGGATACCTCCACCTGCGCCCAGGCGCTTGCCGCTGCCGAAAAGTATCATCTGGCACTCTCAGCACAGGCCCGGGCCCTGCTGGCGCAGGAAACGCCCAAAACGCTGGACAATGTGACCACCCGGATCACCGGCAGCGTGCGGGAGCTTTGCCGTGCCGCGGCCAGCGCCTGCCGGAATTTGGGATATGAGCCGGTTCTCCTGACCGACCAACTCTGCTGCGAAGCACGGGAAGCAGGCAGCTTTCTTGGCTCCATTGTCCGCACCCAGGCAGGGCAGGGGAAAAAGCTGGCCTACATCGCGGGCGGCGAGACCATCGTTCACCTGACCGGAAAAGGGCTTGGCGGAAGAAATCAGGAGCTGGCCCTTGCGGCTGCGCCTGCCATTGCCGGGCTGAACGCGGCGGTGTTCTCTGTGGGCAGCGATGGCACAGACGGCCCCACCGATGCCGCCGGCGGCTATGTGGATGGGGATACCCTTGCCGCGCTGGAGGCCGGGGGCTGGAGCGGATACGCTGCTTTGCAGAACAACGATTCCTACCACGCCCTGAAAGCAGTGGATGGCCTGATCATCACCGGGGCAACGGGCACCAATGTCAACGATGTGGCGGTGGCCCTGATCGGGGAAAAAACACCGCCTGTGAGCCCGGAAGTTTCCCCGGAGTGGTGATTGCATTCCTCCGTTGAGTATGTTATACTGAACAACGAACTGAATAGAAAACAGCAGGTGCGTACCGCCCGCGGCTCTGGCCGGGGGCAGGCACGTTAAAAGGGAAGCGGGTGCAAATCCCGCACGATCTCGTCACTGTGATAAGGGAGTTTACCGCCAGGGTGCAGCTGCACCGGTCACTGGAGCCCATGTTCCGGGAAGGCGGCGGTGGATGTTGAGCTTTCAGCCAGGAAACCTGCCCGCTGTTGGTACGGGGGCGCAAGCCCCAGATCACGAGGAATTGGTTGTACCCAAAAAGCCTGAAAAAACTGAAAAGGGCCTTTTTGCTTTGCCGTCCCGCAAGCAGAAAGGCCCCTTTTGTTTTGCCGGGCACTCTTTCCTGTACCTTCTGTTCAGCAAAAATCATGTTCAAAAACAGGAAAGGAACGAACAAAAATGAGAAAACGCACCATCCACAAAGCAGCGGCTGCTCTGACCGCTCTGGCCCTCTGCGCCGGTGTACTGACCGGCTGCGGCGGTGTCGCAAGCAGCACCACTGCTTCCAGCACGGCAGGATCTGCTGCCAGCAGCGAGGTTTCTGGCGAGGAGGCTGACGAATTGGCCGCAAAGAACGTTGCAGACCTGATCGATGCCATCTATGTGCAGGAGCGCACCGATGACACCGATGCCCAGTGTGAGGCCGCCAAGGCCGCATGGGATGCCCTGACCGATGCCCAGAAGGAGCTGGTCGAGGGCGAAGAGGCTGACCCTGACTACTTTGGCCGCGACACCGGCGATGCTTCCAAGGACGACAGCCGCAATCAGGACGACATCGGCGAGAATGAGCTGCTGGTGGTCTCCTTCGGCACCTCCTTCAACGACAGCCGAGTGAAGGATATCAAGGGCATCGAGGATGCGCTGCAGGCCGCTTATCCCGATTGGTCTGTCCGCCGTGCCTTCACCGCACAGATCATCATCAACCATGTTCAGGCCCGCGACGGCGAGAAGATCGACAACATGCAGCAGGCTCTGGACCGCGCTGTGGCCAACGGCGTGAAGAACCTGGTCGTCCAGCCCACCCACCTGATGCACGGTGCAGAGTACGACGAGATGATGGAGATGATCGACGAGTACAAGGACAAGTTCGAGAGCGTCGCCGTTGCTGAGCCCCTGCTGGGCGAGGTTGGTGCCGACGCTGCCGTCATCAACGCCGACAAGGAAGCTGTTGCCAAGGCCGTTACCGCTGCCGCTGTGAAGGATGCCGGTTTCGACAGCCTGGAGGCCGCTGCTGAGGAGAAGGTCGCCTTCGTCTTTATGGGCCACGGCACCTCCCACACCGCAAAAGTGAGCTACAGCCAGATGCAGACCGCCATGCAGACCCTGGGCTACAGCAACGTGTTCATCGGCACGGTGGAGGGTGAGCCCGAGGAGACCGCCTGCGAGAACGTCATCGAGGCTGTCAAGGCCGCCGGTTACACCAAGGTCATCCTGCGTCCCCTGATGGTCGTTGCCGGTGACCACGCCAACAACGATATGGCCGGTGCGGATGACGATTCCTGGCTGAGCCAGTTCCAGGCCTCCGGTGACTTCGCGTCCGTGGAGTGCCAGATCGCCGGTCTGGGTGAGATCGAGGACATCCAGCAGCGCTACATTGAGCACACCAAAGCCGCCATTGATTCCCTGAACGGCTAATATTCCGCATTCCAATGCCCGAAGGGAGAGATCTTTTCGGGCATTTTTTATGGAGAGCTTCCCCGCATGAGGAGAAACACTCCCATTTCAAATTCTGAATTTTTGAGGTATTTTGTTTATGCAATGCAAACAGTTTGTTTCCCTGTCCGTTGCTTCTCTGATGCTGGCCGCCGTCCTCACCGGCTGCGGCGGGGCTTCTTCCACTGCTTCCTCTGCTGCCAGCTCGGAAGCCGCTTCTGCCGTGAGCGCTGCCGCATCCGAGCCTGCCGAAGCCGCCCTGCCGGACGGCGTGTACACGGCTGAGTTCGACACCGACAGCGGCATGTTCCACGCCAACGAAGCCTGCAATGGCATGGGCACTCTGACCGTGGAGAACGGGCAGATGACCTTCCATGTCAGTCTGTCCTCCAAGAAGATCGTCAACCTGTATGTTGGTATGGCCGCCGATGCCGAGGCCAACAAGGCAGATTGGCTGCTGCCTACCACCGACACCGTCACCTACTCTGATGGCACCTCGGAGGAGGTCTATGGCTATGATATCCCCGTGGCCGCTGTGGACCAGGACTTCCAGCTGGCACTCCTCGGGACCAAGGGCAAGTGGTATGACCACACCGTGAGCATCCGCAATGCACAGCCCAAGACGGAGGAAGCTGCCGAGACCCCTGCGGACGGTGAATACAGCGTCAATGTGACCCTGGAGGGCGGCTCTGGCCGTGCCACCGTGGAAAGCCCTGCCGCCCTGACCGTGGCGGACGGAAAAATGACCGCTGTCATCCTGTGGAGCAGCCCCAATTATGATTACATGATCGTGGACGGCGAGAAGTATCTGCCCACCAACACCGAGGGCAACTCCACCTTTGAGATCCCTGTTTCTGCACTGGGTACCCCGCTGGCTGTCACTGCCGATACCGTAGCCATGAGCACCCCCCATGAGATCGAGTATACGCTGACCTTTGCGCTGAACTGATGAAACTGACGAGACAACAATTCCTGCGCGTTCTGCCTGCTACGGTACTGGCCCTGTCGGGTTGCGCCGCCTCCAAAACGGCTCCCGCCAGCACAGAAGAACTGGTCTTTGACCATGCCTGCCCGCTGGATTACGCCACACAGTTTACTGCCGACTGCTATGAGGGCGGCTATACCATGCTGACCCTGACCGAATCGGGGGAGCAGTTCCTTGTGACCCCGGAGGATGCCGCTGCGGTGGAAGGCCTGCCCGAGAGCGTGACGGTGCTGCGTCAGCCCGTCCGGAACATCTACCTTGTCTCCACCTCGGTGATGGACCTGTTCCTCGCGCTGGATGGGCTGGACAGCGTGACCCTTTCCGGCACCCGGGCGGAGGGCTGGTATCTGGATGAGGCCAGAGCCGCCATGGAGGACGGGCGCATTGCCTATGCGGGCAAGTACAGCGCCCCGGACTATGAAAAGATCCTTGCGGCCAACTGCGGCCTTGCCATCGAGAACACCATGATCTACCACACCCCGGAGGTCAAAGAGCAGCTGGAACGGTTCGGCATTCCGGTGCTGGTGGAGCGCTCCAGCTATGAGAGCGGCCCGCTGGCCCGGCTGGAATGGCTCAAGTTCTGGGGCATCCTGCTGGGGAAAGAGGAGCTGGCGGAACAGGAATTCGCCCGGCAGGTGGAGCGCCTTGCACCGCTGGCCGAGCAGGCTTCCACCGGCAAGCGCTGTGCCTTTTTCTCCATCACAGCCAACAACCTTGCCAATGTGCGCAAGGGCGGCGACTATGTGGCCCAGATGATCGAGATGGCGGGCGGTGATTATGTGTTTGCGGGCCTGACCGACAACGGCAACAACCTTTCCACCATGAACCTGCCGCTGGAGGATTTTTATGCCGGTGCAAAGGATGCGGATGTGCTCCTTTACAACAGCACCATTGAGGGCGTGGTGCACACCACCGAGGAACTGGTGACAAAATGCCCCCTGCTGGCTGAGTTCAAGGCCGTGCAGAGCGGCAGTGTCTGGTGCACCACCCAGAGCTTTTTCCAGCAGAGTACGGCGCTGGTCGATTTTGTGCTCGACCTGCACCGTGTCTTTACGGAGAACGACCCCGCCGACCTGCAATTTTTGAGGAAAGTAGAGTAACCTATGACCAGCAAAAAGCGCCTGATCCTTTCTTACGGCATCCTTGCCCTGCTGCTGGCGGTGCTGTTTGCCGCCAACCTGTTCTGGGGCAGTGTGTCCCTGACACCGGGGGCAGTGCTGGCGGCCCTGACCGGCCGCGGGCAGGACGCTTTGAGCGTGGGCATCATCACCCAACTGCGCCTGCCCCGGGCCGTGATGGTGGTGCTGCTGGGGGCGGCGCTCTCGGCGGCGGGCTACCTGCTGCAGACCTTTTTTGCCAACCCCATTGCAGGCCCCTTTGTCATGGGCATTTCCAGCGGGGCCAAGCTGGCCGTGGCACTGGTCATGGTGGCTTTTCTGAACCATGGCCTGCTCACCAGCTCCCTTACCCTGATCACAGCCGCCTTTGCGGGGGCCATGGCCTCCATGGCCTCTGTGCTGGCGGTCTCCCGGCGGGTGCAGCGGATGAGCATCCTTGTTATCTGCGGCGTAATGATCGGCTATATCTGCTCGGCCGTTACGGAGTTTGTGGTGGCCTTTGCCCAGGACAGCAACATCGTCAACCTCCACAACTGGTCTCAGGGCAGCTTTTCCGGCATGACCTGGGGCAATGTGCGGGCGGCGGCGCTGGTGGTGCTGCCCGCTTTGGCGGCAGCGTTCTGCCTTTCCAAGCCCATGGCCGCCTACCAGATGGGGGAGGCCTACGCCCGGAGCGTGGGCATCAATGTCAAAGCCTTTTCCCGGCTGCTGGTGCTGCTTTCCAGCCTGCTGGCCGCCTGTGTCACGGCCTTTGCGGGGCCCATCTCCTTTGTGGGCATCGCGGTGCCCCATCTGGTCAAGCAGCTGTTCGGCAGCGCAAAGCCGCTGGTGGTGCTGCCCGGGTGCTGCCTGGGCGGGGCGGCCTTCTGCCTGCTGTGTGACCTCATCGCTCGCAGCATGTTTGCCCCCACCGAGCTTTCGATCAGCGCCGTAACGGCAGTATTTGGTGCACCGGTGGTCATCTGGCTGCTGGTGCGCCGGGGTCAGGAGGGTGTGCGATGAAATACCGCTGTGAAACGAAAGAACTGGCCATCGGCTATGGCGGTGCGCCCCTTGCTTCCGGCATCACGCTGGGGGCGGTGCCGGGGCAGATCCTGGCCCTCATCGGGCCAAACGGCGCGGGCAAATCCACCCTGCTCAAAACGCTGGCGGGCCAGCTGGCTCCCCTGGGCGGGGCTGTCCTGCTGGATGGCCGCAGCCTGACCGATTACACCGGCCCGGCCCGGGCCCGGAAGCTGGCCCTGATGCTGCCCCACACCCGCCGCACCGAACTGACTTCCTGCTTTGAGTTTGCCGCCGCCGGGCGTATCCCCTATACCGGGCGGCTGGGCATCCTGTCCGATGCCGACCGGCAGGCCGTGCGGGACGCGCTGGAACTGGTGGGGGCTTCCCCTCTGGCGGGCCGGGATTTCAACTGCATCAGCGACGGCCAGCGCCAGCGCGTTCTGCTGGCCCGCGCCATCTGCCAGCAGCCCGGAGTTCTGCTGCTGGACGAGCCGACCTCTTTTCTGGATGTCAAGGGAAAAATCGAGCTGCTGACCATCCTGCAGAAACTGGCCCATGAGCAGGGGCTGGCCGTGATCGTCAGCCTGCACGAGCTGGACATGGCGCAGAAGATCGCGGATGCGGTGGTCTGCGTGTTCCCGCACAGCGTTTCGGGGGTGCTGACCCCAAAGGAGGCCTTTGCCCCGGAGAACATCCGGGCGCTGTACAGCCTGACCAAAGAGCAGTACGAGGCCGTGTTCGGTCCGGAAAAGCCTGCCGGGCCAAAGTTTGAACATTACGTCCGCAGTGGGCAGAAGCTGCTCCGCTGCGGGTACACCACCGGCACCTGCGCGGCGCTGGGTGCGGCGGGGGCCGCGCGGCTCCTGCTCACCGGCCATGCCCCGGAGAGCGTTGCCCTGCGCACGCCGAAGGGCATCGTGGTGGAGGTGGCTCCGCTGTACTGCCGTCCCGCCGGAGCCGGTGCCGAATGCGCCATTGAGAAGGACGGCGGGGATGATGTGGATGTGACCACCGGCCTGCCCGTGATCGCCGCCGTAGAATTGCTGCCCAATACCACCGAGATCCGCATCTCCGGCGGCAAGGGCGTGGGTCGGGTGACCAAGGCCGGGCTGGACCAGCCGGTGGGGGAAGCTGCCATCAACCATGTGCCCCGGCAGATGATCGCCGAGGCCCTGCAAAGGGAAGCCGAGAGCGCCTGCTACACCGGCGGCTTTGCCGTGACCATCTCCATCGAGGGCGGGGAAGAGGTGGCAAAGCGCACCTTCAACCCCCACATCGGGGTCGAGGGCGGGCTTTCGGTGCTGGGAACCAGCGGCATTGTGGAGCCTATGAGCCAGCAGGCAATTCTGGACACCATCCAGCTGGAAATGAATCAGGCCGCTCTCCGAGCGGGCAGCCCCAGGCGGCTCATCCTGGCCCCCGGCAATTACGGGCTGGACTATCTGCACGAAAGATACCCGGAGTTTCACGCTGTTCCGGTGGTGAAAACCTCGAACTTTATTGGAGACACGCTGGATATGGCTGCTGCGGCCCGCTTTGAAGAGGTGCTTCTGGTGGGCCATGTGGGCAAGCTGGTCAAGGTGGCGGGCGGTATTATGAACACCCATTCCCACACTGCCGACTGCCGCACCGAGCTGTTCTGCACCCATGCGGCGCTCTGCGGCGCTTCCCGGGAAGTCTGCGCCGCCCTGATGAACGCTGCCACCACCGATGCCTGTCTGGAACTCCTGGACAGCGCCGGCCTGCGGGCTCCGGTGCTGGAAAGCCTGCTGCGGGCGGTCCAGCTCCACCTTGACCGGCGGGCCTGCGGGGCGTTCCGGGTGGGGGCGGTGCTGTTTTCCAACCAGCACGGCCCGCTGGGAGCCACCGACACTGCCGCACAACTGCTGAACGAATGGAAGGAGCATTGAGATGGTACATTTTGTAGGCGCAGGCCCCGGCGCACCTGACCTCATCACCCGGCGGGGCGCGGCCCTGCTGCAGGAAGCCGACTGCATCATTTATGCGGGCAGTCTGGTCAACCCGGCTCTGCTGGGGCTGGCGAAGCCGGAGTGCGCCGTTTACAACAGCGCCGAGATGACGTTGGAACAGGTGCTGGACGTGATGCGCCGGGTGGAAGCCGCAGGCGGGACCACCGTGCGGCTCCACACCGGCGACCCCTGCCTGTATGGGGCCATCCGGGAGCAGATGGACGCACTGGATGCGGATGGCATCCCCTACGATGATACCCCCGGCGTGTCCAGCTTTTGCGGGGCGGCGGCGGCGCTGAACGCCGAGTACACCCTGCCCACCATCAGCCAGACCGTGATCATCACCCGGATGGAGGGGCGCACCCCGGTGCCGGAAAAGGAGAAGCTGGCCAGCCTTGCCGCCCATGGGGCAACCATGGTGATCTTCCTCTCCATCGGCCTCATCGACAAGGTGCAGCAGGCCCTGCTGGCAGGCGGAGCCTACACGCCGGAGACTCCTGCCGCCGTGGTCTACAAGGCCAGCTGGCCGGAGCAGAAAGTGGTGCGCTGCACCGTGGGCACGCTGGCCGGGAGCACCCGCGCCAACGGCATCACCAAAACGGCGCTCATCGTGGTGGGGGAATTTCTGGGCACCCGGTATGAGCGGAGCAAGCTCTACGACCCAACCTTTACGACGGAGTTCCGCAAGGGGGCAGACCAGTGACCCGCGCCTATCTCGCCTTTACGGAAAAAGGACTGGCGCTGGCCCAAAAGCTGGCCGGTGCCCTGCCCGGCACCGTAGACCGCTGCGGCCATGGCGGGCCTAGCCTTGCCGATTGGGCTGCGGAGCAGTTCGCCCATGCGGATGCCCTGATCTTTGTGGGGGCTGTGGGCATTGCGGTGCGGGCCATTGCGCCCCACTGCCGGAGCAAGGCGGTGGACCCTGCCGTGGTGGTGCTGGATGAGTGCGGCCATTTTGCGGTGCCGATCCTTTCGGGCCATCTGGGCGGGGCCAACGATCTGGCCCGGGCGCTGGCGGCGGTCTGCGGTGCGGTGCCGGTCATTACCACGGCCACCGATGCCAACGGGGTGTTTGCCGTGGATGCGTGGGCCAGGCACCAGAACTGCGCCGTGCTGGAGCCGGGGCGCATCAAGCGCGTCAGCAGCAGACTGCTGGCGGGCGGTCCGGTGCGGTACCGGTCGGAATTCCCCATAGCCGGGCAGGCCCCGGCCGGGGTGGTCCCGGCGGGGGAGGCAGAGCGCGCCGACTTTGCCCTGACCCTTTTCCCGGCGGGCGATGCGCTGCACCTGATCCCGAAGATCGGTGTGCTGGGCATCGGGTGCAGGCGGGGGACCAGCGCTGCACAGCTTGAAGCGGCCTTTGCACAGTTCTGCACGGCCCACGGCCTTGCAGCAGTGTGCATCACGGCGGCAGCCAGCATCGACCTGAAAGCCCATGAGCCGGGCCTGCTGGAATTTTGCAGAATCCACGGCTGGCCGGTGCAGTTCTATTCTGCCGCACAGCTGCAGAACGCCCCCGGGCAGTTCACACCTTCGGCCTTTGTCCGGAGCGTGACCGGTGTGGACAATGTCTGCGAGCGGGCGGCGGTGCTGGCGGCAGGCGGCACGATCATTCTTCCCAAACAGGCGGGCAACGGCGTGACCTTTGCGCTGGCGCTTCGTCCCTTTGCCCCGGATTGGAGGTGGCAGGATGCCTAATGTTGTTTTTGTTGTCGGGCTTGGGCCCGGGAATCCCCGGTTTCTGACCGCACAGGCGCAGAGCGCCTTAACGCAAGCCGAGGTGCTGTGCGGCTATACGGTCTATCTGGATCTGGTGCGCCCCTACTTCCCGGACAAGCTCTATTATTCCACCGGCATGACCAAGGAGATCGACCGCTGCCGTTGGGCGCTGGAAACGGCCCGGAGCGGCAGGGCGGTGGCGCTGGTCTGCTCAGGAGATGCCGGGGTCTACGGCATGGCAAGCCCTCTGCTGGAGCTGGCCGAGCACTTCCCGGATGTGACGGTGGAGGTGGTGCCCGGCCTGACCGCCGCCCTGAGCGGCGGTGCGGTGCTGGGTGCCCCGCTGGCCCACGATTTCTGCGTGCTCTCCCTCTCTGACCGGCTCACGCCGTGGGAGGTCATTGAGCGGCGGCTGGCGGCAGCAGCCATGGGGGATTTCTGCATCGCGCTGTACAACCCCTCCTCCAAGGGGCGGCCGGACTATCTGGCGCGGGCGGTGCGCATCCTGCTGGCAAACGGCAAAGCACCCGGAACGGTCTGCGGCATTGTGCGGAACATTGGCCGGGAGGGGCAGGAAAGCCGCGTTCTGACGCTGGCTGCGCTGGAGACCACCCCGGTGGATATGTTCACCACCGTGTTTGTCGGCAACGCCCAGACCCGCCAGTTGAGCGGGCGGATGGTCACGCCGCGGGGGTACCGCACATGAGGGTCGTGGTATTCAGCGGCACCACCGAGGGCCGCATGTTTTCAAAGCAGCTGGCCGCACTGGGGGCCGAGGTACTGGTCAGCGTGGCCACCCCGCTGGGGGCTGAGGAACAGGGCGAAAGGTCCGGCATCACCGTCCACTGCGGGCGGCTGACCCCGGAGGAGATGACCGCCCTGCTGCAGGGGGCTGACCTCTGCGTGGATGCGACCCATCCGTATGCGGTGGAGGCCACCCGAAACATCCGGGTAGCCTGCAAAACAGCGGGCACGGAGTATCGCCGCCTGCTCCGGCCCGAAAGCCCGCTGCCCGCCGGGAGCATGGTGTTTGCCTCTGCGGCCCATGCGGCGGGATTTCTGGCCCGGACGCAGGGAAATGTCCTGCTTGCCACCGGGGCCAAGGAGCTTTCTGCCTTTGCTGTGCTGGAACCGGCACGGCTTTTTCCCCGTGTCCTGCCCACCCGGGAGGGCATTGCCGCCTGCGAGGGGGCAGATATCCCCCATAAGAACATCATCGCCATGCAGGGGCCGTTCTCCTATGCGCTGAACCGGGCACTGATGGAGCAGTTTGCCATCCGCTTCCTCGTTACCAAAGATGGCGGCGCGGCGGGCGGCTTTGAAGAAAAAGCCCGGGCAGCGCAGGACACCGGGGCACAGCTCATCGTCATCCGCCGCCCGGCCGAGCAGGGCGAAACGGCGGAACAGATCCTGACACATTGTAAGGAGATGCTGCAATGATCACACTCATCGGGATGGGGTCGGGCACGCCGGAAAGCCTGACCGCGCAGGGCCTTGCCGCCCTGCAGAACGCCGGACTGATCCTGGGGGCAAAGCGCCTGCTGGAACAGCTGCCGCAGGGCTGCACGGAACACCGGAAGGCCCTGTATCAGCCTGAGGATGTCCTTGCCGCGCTGGCGGCTGACCCGGAGGTGGATGCTGCCCTTGTGTACAGCGGCGACACCGGGTTTTACTCCGGTGCGGCCCAGCTGCTGCCGATGCTGCGGGCCTTTGGCATCTCCTGCCGGGTGCTGCCGGGGCTTTCCAGCGTGCAGCTGCTGGCCGCTGCGGTGGGCCGCTCCTGGCAGGAGTGGAAGCTGGTCTCGGCCCACGGCTGTGCCTGCGACCCGGTGGCCGAGTGCCTGACGGCCGGGGGAAAGCCTGTGTTTTTCCTGACCGGCGGGGCAGAAACGCCTGCCTCCCTCTGCGGCCGATTGGCTGCTGCCGGGCTGGGCGATGCCCATGTGCTGGTGGGGGAAGAGCTGGGCCGGGCAGAGGAGAAAATCCTGTTCGGCACGGCGCAGGAGTTTGCGCAAAAGCAGTTTGCAAGCCTGAGCGTTCTGCTTGTGGAGCATCTTCCTCAGCCGCCCCGGCGGGTGCCCGGCTTCCCGGATGAAGCCTTCCACAGGGGAGAGGTGCCCATGACCAAGCAGGAGGTGCGGGCGGCGGCGCTGGCCAAGCTGGCCGTGCAGCCCGGCGATACCCTGTGGGATGTGGGGGCGGGCACCGGCAGCGTGAGCGTGGAACTGGCACTGGCTGCACCCCGGGGGCATGTGTATGCCGTGGAGTGCGACCCGGAGGCCTGCGGGCTCATCCGGCAGAACCGGGAAATGTTCCACGTCTGCAACCTGACACTGGTGGAGGGCCGCGCCCCCGCTGCGCTGGCTGACCTGCCCGCCCCGGATGCCGTGTTCATCGGCGGGACCAAGGGGGGCATGGAGGCTGTGGTGGACACGGTGCTTGCCCGGAATCCGAACGCCCGCATCTGCATCTCTGCCATTGCGCTGGAAACGCTGAGCGCCGCCGTGGCCGCACTGACTGCCCACGGCCTTGCTGCGGAGGTGACGCAGATCGCGGTCAGCCGCACCCGGCCTGCGGGCAGGCTCCACCTGCTGATGGCCAATAACCCTATCTTCCTTATCACAGGAGAACGTAAATGATCCAATTTCTTGTGGCCGCGCCCTGTTCCGGCAGCGGCAAAACCACACTGACCTGCGCTCTGCTGGCGGCGCTCAGGCGGCGGGGGCAGGACCCCTGCTCCTTCAAGAGCGGGCCGGACTATATCGACCCCATGTTTCACCGGGCCGTGCTGGGGGTGGAGAGCCACAACCTCGACCTGTTTTTCTCCGCGCCGGAGACGGTGCGCGCGCTCTATGCGCAGGCCGCCGCCGGGCACGGGGCAGCTGTGTGCGAGGGTGCCATGGGCTTTTACGATGGACTGGGCGGCGTGAGCGATACCGCCAGTGCCTGGCATCTGGCCGATACGCTGGGCCTGCCGGTGCTGCTGGTGGTCCAGCCCAGAGGGGCCAGCCTGACGCTGGCGGCCCAGATCAACGGGCTGAAACAGTTCCGCACCCCCAGCCATCTGGTGGGCATCCTGCTCAATGACTGCGCCCCCCATTTGTATGCTCTGCTGGCTCCCATGCTGGAACGGGAGACCGGTCTGCCGGTGCTGGGCTATCTGCCCCACCTGCCGGATGCCGCCCTTGAGAGCCGCCACTTAGGGTTGAAAACGGCCGGGGAGATCGCGGACTTACAGCAGAAGATCAGCCGGATGGCCGATGCGCTGGTGGTGGATTGGGAGAAGCTTTTTGCCCTGACCGAAGGCGCAGCGCCTTTGGTGCACACCAATCGGTTCCCCCCTGCGGGAGAGCTGCCGCCCCAGGGAGCAGAGGAACAGCGCCCCCGCGTTCCCATTGCCGTTGCAAGGGATGCGGCGTTTTGCTTCACCTACGCCGAAACGCTGGAAGCACTGGAGCGGGCGGGAGCGGAGCTCTGCTGGTTCAGCCCCCTGCAGGACTCCGCCCTGCCGGAGCAGATCGGCGGGCTCTATCTGCCCGGCGGCTACCCGGAGCTGTATGCCGGGCAGTTGAGCGCGAATCGCTCCATGCTGGCCTCTGTGCGCCGGGCTGTGGAGCGCGGTCTGCCCACGGTGGCCGAGTGCGGGGGCTTTCTCTATCTGGGCCAGAGCCTGGAGGATGCCAACGGGGAACGCTGGCCCATGGCAGGCGTCCTGCCGGGGCAGGGCTTCCGAGTGGGGAGGCTGGTGCGGTTTGGATACGCGGCATTGACCGCCCACGCCGACAGTATGCTGTTCCGCGCCGGGGAGCATCTGCCCGTGCACGAGTTCCACCACTGGGATTCCACGGACAACGGCACCGGCTTTACCGCCGCAAAGCCCAACGGGAAGCAATGGGACTGCGGCTTTGCAAATGAGCATTTCTATGCGGGCTTCCCGCATTTGTATTGGGCGGGCACGGCCCTGCCCCGGCGGTTCGTGGATGCCGCCGCACACTATCATCAAGAGGAACAGGACCAATGACAGAGCTTGAACTGAAACAGCTTCTTTCCAAGATCACCCGGCCGGACGAGACCGCACGCACCGCCGCCCACGCGCACTGGGCCAGCCTGGCCAAGCCGCTGGGCGGGCTGGGCAGGCTGGAGACCATGCTGGAGGATGCCGCCGCCCTGACCGGTACGGCAGAGCTGGCGTTTTCCCGCCGGGCCGTGCTGGTGCTCTGCGCCGACAACGGCGTGGTGGCGCAGGGCGTGAGCCAGACGGACCAGAGCGTGACCCGGGCCGTGGCCGAGAACCTTGCCGCCCGGCGAACCAGTGTCTGCCAGATGGCAAAAACGGCCCGCTGTGAAGTGGTGCCTGTGGACCTTGGCATGGCCGGGGAGCCGGTGCCTGGAGTGCAGAACTGCCGCATTGCCGCCGGGACGGCGGATTTCACCACCGGCCCTGCCATGACCCGCCAGCAGGCGGTGGATGCCATTGCGGCGGGCATCGGACTTGTCCGGGCGCAGAAGGCGGCGGGGGTGCAGCTGCTGGCCACGGGGGAGATGGGCATTGGCAACACCACCACCTCCAGCGCCGTGGCTGCTGTTCTGCTGGGTCAGCCCGTGGAGCGGATGACAGGCCGGGGCGCGGGCCTTTCGGATGCAGGGCTTGCCCGCAAGCTGGATGCCATCCGGCGGGGCATTGCGCGGAATCGGCCCGATGCCGCTGACCCTCTGGACGTGCTTTCCAAGCTGGGCGGGTTCGACATCGCCGGGCTGTGCGGTGTTTTTCTGGGTGGTGCGCTGGAAGGCCTGCCCGTGCTGATGGATGGCTTCATCAGCGGGGTGGCGGCGCTGTGCGCGGTGCGGCTCTGCCCCGCAGCAGAAAAGGCCGTGTTTGCCAGCCACTGCTCCACCGAACCGGCAGCAAGGCTGGTGCTGGAAGCGCTGGGCAAAGTGCCCCTGCTCACCGCCGGGCTCCATCTCGGCGAGGGCACCGGAGCGGTGGCAAGCATCCCGCTGTGGGATATGGCACTGGCCGTTTACCGCGATTGCTATTCCTTCACGGAGGGCGGCATCACGCCGTACACCCCCCAATGCTGACGCTGGTATTGGGCGGTGCCGCCAGCGGCAAGAGCGGGTATGCCGAGAGCCTGGTGCTGAAAACCGCGCTCCCACGCTATTACATCGCCACCATGCAGGTGTGGGATGCCGAGTGTGCCGCCCGGGTGGAAAAGCACCGGAGGATGCGGGCGGCAAAGCAGTTTGAGACCGTGGAGTGCCCCCTGCATCTGGAGAACATCCGTCTGCCTGCCCGGGGAACTGCGCTGTTGGAGGATCTGGGCAACCTGACCGCCAACGAGCTCTACGACCCCGCCGGGGCGGGAGAAAATGCCGCTTCGGCCATTTTGGAAGGACTGGACCAATTGGCCGGACAATGTGCGCACCTCATCGTGGTCTCCAACGAGGTGTTCAGCGGCGGTGCCGACTATGCAGGCGACACCGGGCGCTACCTGAAAGCGCTGGCGCAGGTGAACAATGCCCTTGCCGCCCGGGCTGACCATGTGGTGCGGGTGGTGTGCGGCATCCCGGTCTATTATAAAGGAGTGGAAAAATGATTGGATTGCAGACCATTGCAGTGGCCTTTGCCATGTTTTCGGCCCTGCCGGTGCCGCAGTTCGCGTGGAACCAGAAAAACATGCGGTATGCCATGTGTGCCTTCCCACTCATCGGGGTGGTCATTGGCGGGCTGTGGTGCCTGTGCGGCGCTCTGCCCCTGCCGATGCCCGCAAAAGCGGCGGGGTTCTGCCTGATCCCGGTCTGGGTCACGGGCGGCATCCACCTGGATGGTTATGCCGATACCTGTGATGCCCTTTCCAGCTATGGCGACCGGGAAAAGAAGCTGGAGATCCTCAAAGACCCCCACTGCGGTGCCTTTGCGGTGATCCGGCTGTGCAGTTATTTTGCGGCCTACCTTGCCCTTTGCGCCTGCGTGGACTTCACGCCCCGGGTGGGCCTGTGCTGGACACTGGCCCTTGTGCTGGAACGGGCCCTCTCGGGCCTGGCCGTGGCATCGTTCCCGATGGCAAAGAACACCGGCCTTGCCCACACCTTTGCCACGGCGGCGGATCGAACTACTGTCCGCCGGGTGCTGATGGTGCTGGCCGCTCTGCTCAGCGCCGCCCTGCTGGCACTGGGCGGCTGGGCGCTGGTGCTGGCGGCGTTTCTGGTGCTTGCACGCTATCATATTGTTTCGGACAAGCAGTTTGGCGGCATCACCGGCGATCTGGCCGGGTGGTTTTTGCAGAAAGCCGAGCTGTGGATGCTGGCGGCGCTGTGTGCCTGCCAGTGGGGAGGACTGTTATGATCTTTATCACCGGGCCGCTGTACAGCGGCAAGCGCACCTTTGCCCAGCGCCTGCCCGGCACCCGCATTGCGGAGGTGCAGGCCCTGGCCGCAGAGGCTGAGGATCTGGAAAAGCTTGCGGAGGAGCTCTCCGCTTATGATATCGTGATGGCCACCGAGGTGGGCGGCGGCGTGGTGCCCATGGACGCAGGGGAGCGGGCCGCACGGGAAGCTGCCGGACGGCTGGCCTGCCTGCTGGCGGCCCGGGCCGGGTGCGTGGTGCAGATGTTCTGCGGCATCCCCACAGTATTGAAAGGAGAACTGCCCCCATGCTGATCTATCTTCTGCGCCATGGCCTGACGGCCTACAACGCCGAAAAGCGCTATCAGGGCCAGCGGGATATCCCCCTGAGCCCTGCGGGCCGCGCCCAGCTGCGGCGGGCGGATCTCCGGCCGGAAACGGTCTATATTACCCCGCTCTGCCGCACCCGGCAGACCGCTGAGGTGCTCTTCCCGGGTGCAAGGCTCGTGGAGGTGAAGGACCTGCAGGAGATGTGCTTCGGCAGCTTTGAGGGCCGCAATTTCATTGAGATGGAGCACGACCCGGATTATCTGGCCTGGGTGAACGCCAACTGCGAAAGCCCCTGCCCGGACGGCGAGACCAAGGCTGTCTTTTCGGAGCGGGTGTGCAGGGCTTTTGCCGCACTGGTGGACAGGGCCCTTGCCGATGGGGAAGAGACACTGGTCATTCTGGCCCACGGCGGCACCCAGATGGCTGCCATGGAGCGCTACGCCCTGCCCCATGCGGATTATTACCACTGGTGCGCCCCCAACGCGGGCGGCTACGTTCTGGATGCAGGAGATTGGGCGGAGCAGCGGGTGCTGCACCTGCTGAAAACTGTGCAGTACACAAAGGAGGATGCCCGATGATCGAATACGCAGTACTCGGCGGTTTTGTGCTGGACTGCCTCTTTGGCGACCCGGCCTGGCTGCCCCACCCGGTGGTGTACATGGGCAAGGTCATCTCGGCGCTGGAAAAGCGCCTGCGGGCCCGCCTGCCCAAAACGCCTCAGGGGGAACTGCTGGGCGGTGCCATTGTGGCCTTCTGCCTGCCGGTGGGCACCTTTCTGCTGACGAGCCTTGTCTGCCTGGGAGCTGCCCGCATCAGCCCGTGGCTGGGGCTGGCCGTCCAGATGTTCTGGTGCGGGCAGGCACTGGCCGCAAAGGGGCTGGCGCAGGAGAGCACCAATGTTTACCGGGAGCTGGTCAAGCCCGACCTGCCTGCTGCCCGCAGGGCGGTCAGCCGTATCGTGGGGCGGGACACCCAGGATCTGACACTGGAGGGGGTGACCAGAGCCGCTGTGGAGACGGTGGCCGAAAACGCCAGCGACGGCGTGATCGCGCCCCTGCTCTATATGCTCATCGGCGGAGCACCGCTGGCCCTGACCTACAAGGCCATCAACACGATGGACAGTATGCTGGGCTACAAAAACGAAAAATACCTCTACTTTGGCCGCATCCCGGCCAAGCTGGACGATGCGGCAAATTACCTTCCCAGCCGCCTTGCCGCCCTGCTGTGGATGGCTGCCGCGGCCTTTACGCACAATGACGCAAAAGGGGCGTGGAAGATCTGGCGGCGGGACCGCCGGAACCACGCCAGCCCCAACAGCGCCCAGACCGAGAGCGCCTGCGCCGGTGCGCTGGGGGTGCAGCTGGCCGGGCCCGCCTATTACTTTGGCGAATACTACGCCAAGCCCACCATCGGCGATCCGCTGCGCCCCATTGAACCGGAGGATATCCTGCGTGCCAACCGGATGATGTACGTGGCAAGCGCCTTTGCACTGGCGTGGGGCGTGGCAATACGGGCTGTTTTGTAATCACCCTCGCCCTCTCAGTCATGCTTTGCATGACAGCTCCCCCAAAGGGAAGAGCCGGGAACGGGTATCCATAACCATCCAGGAAAAGGAGAACGAAGATGCAACTAGTACATGGCGGCGATTGGGCCGGTTATCGGGCCGAGTTCGGACGGGACGCGCTGGATTTTTCGGCCAACGTCAGCCCGCTGGGCCTGCCGGAAGGGGTGGCCCGGGCCATCACGGCGGCATTGCCCACGGCCGACCGCTACCCCGACCCCCTGTGCCGGGAACTGCGGGCAAAGCTGGCGCTCCATGAGGGCGTGCCGGCGGAGCAGATCCTCTGCGGCAATGGGGCGGCAGACCTCATCTTCCGGCTGGTCTGGGCCAGAAAGCCCCGCCGGGCGCTGGTCACCGCACCCACCTTTGCGGAGTATGCCACTGCTTTGGAAAGTGTCGGCTGCACGGTGGAACGCTTCTTTTTGCGGGAGCAGGAGGACTTTGCGGTCACGGATGCGTTCTGTGCGGCCATCCGCCCGGGGGTGGACATGGTGTTCCTCTGCCAGCCCAACAACCCCACCGGCCAGCTGACGACCCTGCCGCTGATGGAGCAGATCCTCCGCCGCTGTGCGGCGTGTGGCACCTTGCTGGTGGTGGACGAATGCTTCCTCGATTTCCTGCCCGACCATGTCCTGCACACGGCAAAAGGCCTGCTGGGGGAGGGAGATCTGGTCATCCTGAAAGCCTTCACCAAGCTCTACGGCATGGCGGGCGTGCGGCTGGGCTATGCCCTGAGTGTCGACACAGCGCTGCTGGAACAGATGCAGGCCTGCGGCCAGCCCTGGGGCGTGTCCAGTCTGGCGCAGGCGGCGGGCCTTGCCGCGCTGGAGGAGACAGCGTATGTGGAAAAGGTCCGGGCCCTCATTGCCGAACAGCGGCCCCGCCTGACGGCTGGGCTGCGGGCGCTGGGCCTGCGGGTGCTGGACGGCAGGGCAAATTACCTGCTGTTTCAGGCCCCGGAGACGCTGGGAGAAGCCCTGCGGCAAAGGGGCGCTGTGCTGCGCAGCTGTGCGAACTACCCCGGGCTGGGCCCCGGCTGGTACCGCACCGCCGTGCGCACCAGACCTGAAAACGAACAGCTTTTGAAACTTCTTGCGGAGGTGCTGGAATGAGCAAGGCAAAGTGCATCATGGTGCAGGGAACCATGAGCGGTGCAGGCAAAAGCCTGCTGTGCGCCGCCCTCTGCCGTATTTTTGCGCAGGACGGTTACCGCGTGGCTCCCTTCAAGAGCCAGAATATGGCGCTGAACAGCTTTGTCACCCGGGATGGGCTGGAAATGGGCCGGGCACAGGTGGTGCAGGCGCAGGCCGCAGGTATCGAGCCGGATGTGCGGATGAACCCCATCCTGCTCAAGCCCAGCAGTGACGTGGGCAGTCAGGTCATCGTGAACGGCGAGGTGCGGGGCCAGATGCCCGCCGCCGCCTACTTCAAAATGAAAAGAGCGCTCATCCCGGAGATCCTCTCGGCCTACAACAGTCTGGCCGAAACTGTGGACATCATCGTCATTGAGGGGGCCGGAAGCCCGGCGGAGATCAACCTGAAGGCGGACGATATCGTCAACATGGGCCTTGCCCGGCTGGTGGATGCCCCCGTTCTGCTGGCGGGAGACATCGACCGGGGCGGTGTGTTCGCCCAGCTGTACGGTACGGTGGCGCTGCTGGAGCCAGAGGAGCGCGCCCGCATCAAGGGGCTGCTCATCAATAAATTCCGCGGCGATGTGGAGATCCTGCGCCCCGGCCTTGCTATGCTGGAAGAAAAAACGCAGCTGCCGGTGCTGGGGGTCGTGCCCTACCTGAAGGTGGACATTGAGGACGAGGATTCCCTTTCCACCCGGCTGGATGCGGGCAGAACGGTCCACCCGCTGGATGCGGCCATCCTCCGTCTGCCGCACATCTCCAACTTTACCGATTTCATGCCGCTGGAGCAGCATCCGCTGCTGGGCGTGCGGTATGTGCAGAATACCCGCCAGCTGGGCACACCGGATCTCGTCATCCTGCCCGGCACCAAGAACACAGTGGATGACCTGCTCTGGCTGCGGCAGTCCGGGCTGGAAGCAGTCCTGTTGAAGCTGGCGGCCAGCGGCACGCCGGTGCTGGGGGTCTGCGGCGGGTATCAGATGCTGGGCGAGACGCTGGCCGACCCTGAGGGCACGGAGAGCGGTACGGCGCAGACCGTGCGGGGGCTGGGGCTGCTGCCCACCCGCACGGTCTTTACCGGCCAGAAGCACCGCACCCAGGACACTGCCGCCGTGACCGCCGCCCCCTTTGCGGGCGCGGCCCTGACCGGATACCAGATCCACACCGGCCGCACCGAGGTGCAGGGTGTGCCCTTCTGCACACTGGCAGACGGCACACCCGAGGGCTGCGTGCAGGACAATGTGTTTGGCACCTACCTGCACGGCCTGTTTGATACCGGGGAGCTTACCGAGAAGCTGGTGGCCTTGCTCTGCCGGCGCAAGGGCATTGCGCCGGACAGCGCGGCCCTCATCCCGATGGAGCAGTACCGCCAGCAGCAGTTTGACCTGCTGGCCGATGGCGTGCGCGGCGCGCTGGATCTGGATGCCGTTTACGCGGCCATGGGGTTAGAGAACCCGCGGAGGAATGCACAATGATCCCACAACATCATCTGCCCGCCGACATTGAGCGGACAAGCCTTTCCATCATCACGGCAGAGCTGGAAGCGTTGGGCCTGACCCCGCCGCCCGAGACTGCCGCTGTGGTCAAGCGGGTCATCCACACCACCGCCGACTTTGACTATGCGAAAAATCTGCGCTTTACGCCGGGGGCTGTGGCGGCAGGTGTGGCCGCCCTGCGGGCCGGGACCCCTATCATCACCGATACCAACATGGCACTTTCGGGCATTTCCAAGCCTGCCCTTGCCCGGCTGGGCGGCAGTGCCCTCTGCTACATGGCGGACCCTGAGGTGGCGCGGATCGCAGCCGAGACCGGAACCACCCGGGCAGTGGCCTCCATGCACCGCGCGGCGCAGGAGCACCCCGGGGCCATTCTTGCGGTGGGCAATGCCCCCACCGCCCTGCTGGCCATTGCGGAAGAGATCGAGGCCGGGCTGCGGCCCGCCCTGGTCATCGCCGTGCCGGTGGGCTTTGTGAATGTGGTGGAAAGCAAGGAAGCGCTGTTTGCCGCCTGTGCAGCCCACGGCGTGCCTGCCATCGCGGCCATGGGCCGCAAGGGCGGAAGCACCGTGGCCGCCGCAGTCTGCAACGCCCTGGTCTACTCCGCTGCCGAGATGCTGGACCCAGCGGCAAGAGGGTGGAAATAGGGTGGAACCGGTGAAAACGCCCCTTTTTACGCTTTTGCTTGACTTTTTGGCAGAAACAAGGTATCGTTTATCTGTATGACGATTGATATATGAGTTGAAGCTTTGCGTGAAAAAGGAAACATTATGGCACAGACGATTTTAGAAGAAAAGAAAAAATCACGGCTGATGACAGAGGGCAGCATCTGGAAGAGCATCCTGCTCTTCTCGGTGCCGCTGATCCTGGGCAACATGCTGCAGCAGCTGTACAACACCGCCGATTCCATCATCGTGGGCAACTTTGTGGGCAGCAACGCGCTGGCAGCCGTCGGCTCCAGCGGATCGCCCATCTTCCTGCTCATCGGGTTCAGCCAGGGTATTGCCGTGGGTGCCGGTGTCGTGGTGTCCCAGTTTCTGGGAGCCAAGGACAGGGAGGGCGCGCACACTGCGGTGCACACCTCGCTGGCCCTTTCGGCCATTCTGGGTGCGATCCTGACCGTGTGCGGCGTTGCCGTCAGCCGTGCCCTGCTCACCGCCATGAACACCCCCGCAGAGGTGCTGGAGGATGCGGTGCTCTATATGCGGCTCTATTTTGGCGGTGTGCTGTTCAGCGTGGTGTATAACATGGCGGCCGGTATCCTGAACGCCGCCGGCAACTCCAAGCAGAGCCTGCTCTACCTGGGCGTTGCCTCCATCACCAACATCGTCCTCGACCTTGTCCTGATCGCCGGATGCAAGATGGGCGTGGCCGGTGCGGCCATTGCCACCGATATCAGCCAGCTGGTGTCCTGTGTGCTCTCCCTGCGGTTTCTGATGCGGGTGGAGGACGATTACCGCGTGACGGCAAAGGAAGTGCGCGTGCACAAAAAGATGGCGGTCCGCATCATCAAGGTGGGCCTGCCCACCGGCATCCAGAATATGGTCATCTCCCTTTCCAATGTGCTGGTGCAGGTCAGCGTCAACGGCTATGGTGCCGCTGCCATGGCAGGCTTTGCCGCCTATATGAAGGTGGATGGCTTCAACATTCTGCCTGTGCTGAGCTTCAGCATGGCGGCCACCACCTTTGTGGGCCAGAACTTTGGTGCGGGCAAGATCGACCGTGTCAAAAAGGGCACCTTTGTCACCCTGGGCATGTGCATCGTTTACACCATCCTGACCGGCATCCTGCTGCTCGCCTTCCAGGACCCCATCATGCACCTGTTCACCGGCGATGAAACGGTCATTGCCTACGGCAAGATCTGTATGCTCTATTTCTGCCCCTTCTACTGGATGCTGGGCATCCTGCAGGGCCTTGCCGGTACGGTGCGCGGCACCGGCAAGAGCGTGCCGCCCATGGTGGTGCTGCTGATCTCCCTGTGCCTGTTCCGCATCGTCTGGATCCAGTTTGCCCTGCCCCTGTTTGCAGGCATTGAGGGTGTGCTGCTGGTCTACCCGGTGTCCTGGGCTGTGGGTGCAGTGCTGATGGTGCTCTACGCCTGGAAGGGCAAATGGATGCAGCTGCCGGAAGCAATTTCGTAAATCAAGCGCACCCGATCCCCCGGTAAAAGTGTGTTTTATACAAAAAATAACGCATGAATGCGTAAAAATATTCGGGGGGGGGGGCTAAAAATCTGCGAAAATCAGTTGATTTCTGCCGAAAAATGCCGTATACTGAATTATAGTTTCAAATCGAACGACGGACTTCGACAAAAGGGGCTGATAAGATGGAGTGCACACAGGCAGAGGCCTTTGAACAGTATATTCGGGATCTGCGCGTTGTGCGCTCGATCTCCCGACCCAGCTTTCCGGAGGGCAAAGCTCCCGCTGCCGTGCTGGACGAGATCCAGAGCAACGCGCTGAGATGCAACGCCCTGATGCGGCAGAATGAGGCACTGCTGGCGCAGTTTGTCTACGACCGTGACCCTGCCTCCCTGACCGAAACGGATATCCAGGGACTGAGTGCCTTTGCAGGCAGGCTGTTCAACTACGCGAACAGCGAAGATATGGGCGTGGCGTTCAAGGTGCATCAGCTGCTGCTGGCAGCGGCCCGCAGCCGGGAAGACGTGCCCATGATCGTCAGGGAGCTGTACTATACAGGCATCACCCTGCATTATATGAACGTCCGGGATGAGGGAACTGGCATCAACCTGTTGGGAGATGCGATCCAGGTCTATTTTACGGAAGCTGCTGAATACATGTCACGGTATGAACAGCTGGACAGGAATACCCGGCAGTATCTCATCCGCTGTGTGGGCAACACCCGGCTGGGGATGTGCCGCGGCACCCATGCGGAAAGCTGCCGGTATCTGGAACGGTTCCGCCGCGCAATGGAGGTCATCCAGTCTGCGCATTACCATGCGCTGGACCCGGAGTTCCCTTGGGAAAGCTACATCTATTCCATGCACATGGACCGCATGACCCTGCTGACCCATCTGCGGCAGGAGGAGGATCCCGAGGTGGCGCGGCAGGTGCTGGAATCGGCGGAATACATCTGGGGGCACAAGAAGAAGTACAAGGGTCAGGATGCGCGCCTGCAGAACTGGCGGGTGCCCTATTTTTACGCCGCTGCCCGCTACCATGCCGGGGTGGGCAGCCTGGAAGACGTGGTCAAGATCCTTCTGGAATCGGCGGGAAGCGTGGCGCAGGATGATTATTCTGCCGAGGCCATCAACCGGAAGCTGGTTCTGGCGGCCTATCTTTCGGTCTATGCAGAACGTCTGGACGAGGCGGGAGCACAGAGGTATCGTGCAACCGTGGAGCAGGTACGCCGTTCTGCGGATCAGTATCTGGAACAGATGCCGGCCAGCCAGTATCCCCGTGTGGTAAACTCTGCCGCTTGGGAGTTGAGCAAGATCAGCACCAGCTCAGATGAAACGGCGAACCGCCGGATGCTGGGCAGTATCCTGGCCGGGCACAAGCCGACCTATGTCCACTCGCTGATGGTGGCAGAGCTGACCCGTGCCCTGCTGCATCGGCAGATCGAGACACGGCCCGAAACACTGGTGGGCCTGCTGGGCTGCAGGAGCGCGGCCGAGGTGCAGGCCCGGCGGGAAGAGCTCTGCCAGACGGCCTATGAGTGCGGCCTGTACCACGACCTTGGCAAGTGTGCTGTTCTGATGTACATCGACAACAACGCCCGCCGCCTGCTGGATGAGGAATTTTTCTGCATCCAGAGCCACCCAAGGACCGGCGCTGACATTCTGAATAGAATGGGCTGCGGAAGAACGCTGGCCCTGGCGGCGCTCTATCACCACTGCTATTACAACGGCAAGGGCGGATATCCCAATGATGTACCCTCCTGCCCGCCGGAGATCAAGGGAATCGTGGATGCGCTGAGCGTGGCAGACTCGCTGGATGCCGCCACCGATAATATCGGTCGGTGCTACAACCTTGCCAAGCCCTTCCGCACGCTGCTGGAAGAGCTGCGGGCCCAGAGCGGCACCCGCTATGCGCCCAATGTGGTCGCCCTGTTCGAGGATGAGCGTTTCTGCCAGCAGCTGGCAGAGAACACGGATGCCGAGCGCAAAAGGGTGTATCTGCAGGTGTATCACGCCGGAAGTGAAGAAAAATAAACGACCCTCTCTATCATTGCTTCGCAGTGCCACCTCCCCCAAAAGGGAGCGGGCATACGTCAGCGTGATAGAGAGGGTCATTCTTTTTGTTTAAGTTAAGGTGAAGCTTTCCCAGTCCACCCTGCCGGTGCAGTTCAGCCGGGGTACTTAGCCACTTCCAGCAGTTCCTCCGCCCGGCGGACCTGTTCCGCCGTGGGGGGAACAGCATCGGGCAGGGGATAGGAGATGCCCAGCTTCTGCCACTTGAACAGCCCCAGCGTGTGGTAGGGGAGAACCTCCACCCGCTGCACCGTTTTCAGGCTGCGGATGAAATCTGCGGTCCTGCGCAGGCCCTCCTCGTCATCGGTGAGGCCGGGCACCAGCACATGCCGGATCCAGAGCGGAACGCCCAGATCAGAGATGTGCCGTGCCATGGCCAAGATGTTGGCATTGTCCCTGCCGGTAAGCTGACGGTGCTTCTCCGGGTCGATCTCCTTGAGATCCAGGATCACCAGACTGGTGGAAGCCATCAGGGTATCGAAGGCGGCCAGGTAGGCGGGGTCATCGGACTGGAACGGCTGACCGGCCGTGTCCAGCGCGGTGTGTACCCCCTTAGCGCGCGCCAGCTGGAAGAATTTTATCAAGAAGTCCATCTGCCGCAGCGGCTCGCCGCCGCTGACGGTGATGCCGCCCTTCTTGCCCCAGTAATTGCGGTAGCGCCAGACGTGCTGGAACAGCTTCTCCGGAGACCATTCCGTGCCGCCCTCAGCGCTCCACGTTTCGGGGTTGTGGCAGTATTTGCAGCGCAGGGCACAACCCTGCAGAAAGACAACGAACCGGACACCCGGCCCGTCCACCGAGCCGAAGCTTTCCAGCGAGTGGACGAGACCGACGGGATCACAGTGCGGCATGGCAGGTACGGGAGATCACGTCCATCTGCTGCTCGCGGGTCAGGTCGATGAACTTGACCGCATAGCCGGAGACGCGGATGGTGAAGTTGGCGTATTCTTCCTTTTCGGGGTGCTCCATGGCATCCAGCAGCTTCTCCTTGCCGAACACGTTCACGTTCAGGTGGTGTGCACCCTGATCGAAGTAGCCGTCCATCACCTGCACCAGGTTCTCCTTGCGCTCCTCCTCGCTGTGGCCCAGAGCCTCGGGGTTGATGGTCTGGGTGTTGGAGATGCCGTCCAGAGCCCAGTGGTAGGGCAGCTTGGCAACAGAGTTCAGGGAAGCCAGCAGGCCGTTCTGTTCCGCACCGTAGCTGGGGTTTGCACCGGGTGCAAAGGGGGTAAAGGCGGCACGGCCATCGGGCAGAGCACCGGTGTACTTGCCGTACACCACGTTGGAGGTGATGGTCAGGATGGAGGTGGTAG
>OFMV01000617.1_pt1 | contig 31893 bp, 29 predicted proteins | sample 1541881 | NCBI WGS metagenome assembly OFMV01 (sample SAMN04209220, study PRJEB22552) | human gut metagenome | biome: gut; material: feces | host: Homo sapiens | place: USA: Oklahoma
CTCGATGCGGCCGTCGCTGAGGAGGCCTCCGCCCGCGAGAGCGGCGACCGCGCGACGCTCCAGTCGGCCAAAGATTATGTGGACAAGGCCATCGCCGAACTGGTCGATGGCAGCCCTGCGGCGCTCGACACGCTCAAGGAGCTGTCGGCCGCCCTGGGCAACGATCCGAATTTCGCTACGACCGTCGCCACGCAGATCGGCCGAAAGGTCGATAAGGTCGCGGGCAAGGGCCTTTCCACCGAGGACTACACCTCCGAGGAGAAGGCCAAGCTGGCGGGAATCTCATCGGGGGCGAACAACTACCGGCACCCGGCCTCCCATCCGGCTTCGATGATCGAGCAGGACGCCACGCACCGCTTCATAACCGATACGGAGCGATCGACCTGGAACGGCAAGGCATCGACGGCCGTCGCCACCCAGTCAGCAAACGGTCTGATGTCGTCGGCCGACAAGAAGAAACTCGACGACCTGACGGACGGCGAGGTGATTATCCAATGTTCAATCCCCGGAATGAATTGACGCTATGGCAGCAAAAATGACAATCCAAACCCGGACACAACTTCCGGTCTATACGGCGGAGGCACTTGCCGCCAAGAATCCCGTCCTGCTCAAGGGCGAAATCGTCTATGAATCCGATACCGGACGCCACAAACTCGGCGACGGCACGACGGCCTGGAACACACTGGCCTATGCCTCCGATGTCGAAAAAGTACCCGCATTGCGGTGGAAGGTGCAAGGGGGAATGCTTTACGTCAAACCCGCGACCGACCCTGCGGATCCGATTCTTAAACGCTGCAGCGTCGGAATACTCCACTACAAGAATGCACGAGTCCGAAAGTCGAGCGCTGCGAAGCTGCGCCCGACCAGCAGCGGGTTCAAACTCGTGCAGGACAGATTTTCACGCGACGAGTTGTCGTGGACATCGACACGCATCGATCCGATCCCGTTCGAGTCCGACAAAGCGGACAAGAGCGGCTGGCTTCCGGTGATCTCCGTCGAGGCCCTGTTCGGCAGGTGGGTGACACGGATCAGCGATACGTCTTATTGCGGGAAGGTCAAGTTCGATCTGCACAGAGGAATCAACATCTGCGGGCGAGGGGCCGGGCAGGACGAGTTCGGAAAACTAAAAATGTACGTATCATTCTACTCCGGCGTAGTCCTTTTCGTCGGCGATGCCCAAAGACGCATCGAAGGACCGCGCAGTTATTTCAAAGTTGCTGCAAGCAACTGCGGTTTGACACCGTCAGTCTTGCATATCTGAATATTCTGGTGACGGGGACGCAGAAAGTATGAACTCCTACGGGGGGAAATATGATACAGCGCACTCATTTTGGGGATGCGGATATACGGACTCGTCACCTTTTTTGAAACCTGATCGATATGAACAAAACCATACAGAGCCGGATCCAGCATCCGGTACATACCGCAGCGACTCTCACGGCCAAAAATCCCGTCCTGCTGAAAGGAGAGGTCGTCTATGAATCCGACACGCGCAAACACAAAATCGGAGATGGCGCCACTGCCTGGAACGCCCTCTCATATGTCGGGGGGGGGGAATTTTGAGGGGCCTGTTTCGGCCTCGAACATCACACAAGACGCGAACCACCGCTTCGTAAGCGACGCGGAGAAAACGACCTGGAACGGCAAAGCATCGACGGCCGTAGCCACCCGGTCGGCAAACGGCCTGATGTCGGCAGCCGACAAAAAGAAATTGGATGTCATTCCAACGCAAGGTCTAATTTCATCTTCAACAATGACCCTCGGCAGTACATTGAAATTAAGTTCCAATGTAAGCTACCTCGAAGGCCGAGGATATGTTTCGTATATACGAGAGATAGGACGAACCCAAACCTCGTTTGCGATCGACAGTACGATTCCGGCAGGATCCGCTCCGCTTCAAATTATCGAATTGGTATTGAGATGCATAGCGGGACTGGAGAATAACCTGACCATTTCTCTTTTGCTGGCAGGCGATGCCGCCAATTCGAGCATCGCCATCCCCAAAGGCTCGAAACTGATTACTTTGAGCTTTATGATGTTGAACGGCCATATCGATAAATATTCCTGTTATAGAGTTTCCGTAATATGATGAAAATCGTATATAATCGTTTTATTCCGTTCGGCCGCTTCACGGCATTGACCGTGCTGGTCTGGCTGTTCGTGAAAGAGGGCGTCGCATTGACGGCCCGACTACTCAATCACGAGAAAATCCACATGCGGCAGCAACTGGAGATCGTCGCCGTTTGTCTGCTGGGTACGGTGGCGGCACACCTCCTGTTCGGGGTTTCCGCATGGTGGATGCTGGCGGCCGTTCCGGCGCCCTTATTGATTTACGGCCTTTCGGTCGCAATAGAAGTTCTCCTGCCGCCCTACAACCGCGCCTATGGGAACAGTTGTTTTGAAACCGAGGCGATCTACAACCAGCACGATCCCTCTTATACCCGTCGATGGTGGCGGCATCTGTTCGCGTGGATCACCTACATCCCTAACCGCAAATATCCATACATCCCACCTGAAAAACGACCGCCGATGATGAAAAACTGATCCATAACATGGGGGCATGAAAAAGCCCCCGGCCGTTAGTGAGTCTCTTACCTCTGCACTAACATAAATGCGCCGATACGCACAACCGAGGGCAATCCTTTGGTCGCGTATCGGCGTTTTCGCATTTGTAGTTCTATGTCCTGCTGGTGTGCAGAGGTAAGAGACTACAAAGATAGGAAAACATTTTGAACACCATTTTATAAATCCCTAAAAACATTGCTTTATGCTGAATGACATGTAAGAAACAAGCAGAAGCCCAGCCGATCGACGGGCTGGCAATCGTGAAAGAGACCTCCACGCTCGGGAAATTGATTATCAAGGGCGTACCCAAAGAGGAGGCAAAGCGTATGATCGTAGAGAACCACTACTCGCACAAGTGGAACGAAGGCGGCTTCGGAAAGTACAATTTCGGAGTGTTCCGGGCGGAAGAACCCGACAAATGCCTCGGCGTTGCCGTTTACGGGTACATGAAAAACCCCGCCGCAAAGATATTTACGCACCCGAACCCGAAAGCGTGGGTTTGCGAGCTCAATCGCATGTGGATCGACGACACGCTGGGGAAGAACGCCGAAAGCGTGTTGATTGCCGCATCACTCAAACTGCTGCGCAAAGCTGATCCGAACATCGTCGCCGTTCAGAGCTTCGCCGACGGTCGCCTCGGCTGCGGAACGATATACAAGGCGTCGAATTTCCGGTATTACGGATTCCATTATACGCGGTTCCTGCGGAATAAACGAACCGAGGAAATCATACACGAACAAAACCTTACAGATACGACGTCGTTATCCACTTATTTACGCTCGAATATCGCGTATTTGATTGGCGATTTGGAAGTGCTGCAGATAAAAACATATCGCTACATTTACCCGCTTTGCAAGCATTTTCGATTCATAAAGCCGGAAAAACCTTATCCGCAATATGAGAAAGGAATCGAACCGGTCGAGTGGAACCGAGACAAACGGAAGATAAAAGAAAACATCATAATGTTACTCGACAAGGTTGCCGCATAAACATTCCGATCGTTTAATTCCTTTGTACAAAGGTAGTTTGAACACGAGTTAAACGCTTTTCGTTCGGAGTGCAAAAATCACGAAAAAATGCACATTTGAATTTTACAATCGGTACAAATGAATTTTGCGATTATAAATACACATTTTAATTACCCCGATATTCATCGGCTTCCGATCGGGCGAAAACTTCGATTCGATCTCTTGCAAAAAGATCCGGAAGGCTCGCACACACCGGACAAAGGAGTGACGAACTACGCCGGTCGGATTCGTAAAATCGGGGAAATCCCCTCGCAAATCGCCCTCCTCTCATAACAACTCGCACGATAGACGGCATATATGCCCTTGCCGGCAACTTCGCCCCGGAGAAAATCGGGAGGGGCTACCTTCGAAGCGCCGCAATAAAATCGGGAAAAAGCGTCCAGAGATTTTCAGTGCGGAGCCACAGCTCACGAGCCTGGGCCTGCACCGAAGGGCGCTCGCTCTCGATATCCTCCAGGTACTGCCCGTCGGCAGGATGTTCGTCGGCGGTAAATTCGGCAAAATAGGGTGCGAATCGGGTCCTGAAACGGATCGCATCGCCCTCGGGAATACGGCCGCTGCGCCGAAAAGCCGCCCACATGGTCAGCACCTCCTTGCAGGCGTATTTATCGGAAATATCGTTGCTCACCTCGTCGAAAAGTTCGTACTCCTCCATTGCCAGGTAATTGAACGCCAACAGGATAATTGCCTCCAGATGGTCTTCGGGATCCAGTTCGAGAAGCAATTCGAGCATGGCGGTAGACATTTCGAAATCGTTGATCAGGAAATGGTCGATCGCCGAAGCGTGAATCACCTCGAGCGCCGCACGCGTATTGGGATCCTCCCATTCGAGAATCACCTCCTCGTCTTCGGGCAATAATTCGGAAATGCGCTGAAAGGCGTGAAAGCGTTCGTTGCAGGCCTCTTCGACCCGCCCCTGGCGCTGCAACTGTTTGGAATGGGTCAGAACCCGTACAAAATCATACGCCCCCTGACCAACGATCTCGAATGTCTGATCCGGAGTAGGATTGAGCGTAGCCTTATCTTGCATGACGGTTTTGTTTATTAGCGGATTAACTCCTCGTAATTTTTTATCTTCCCGAGGATTCGGATTCCGGTCCGTACGACCTCCGAAACCATGGCGATACGAAATTTTCGGGGCGAAGATAGCAAGAATGAGAGAAAAAATCGCACTTTTTCCAAGAAATAGTCCTTACCATTTGATTTTATTCAAAAAATTTTCCGATATTTGCATCCCGAAAGGGTTTCACAAAACTCCCTATTGCCGAAATAGCTCAGCGGTAGAGCACTTCACTCGTAATGAAGGGGTCCCGAGTTCAAATCTCGGTTTCGGCTCAGAAAGCCAGCGACTTACAGAAATGTAACTGCTGGCTTTTTTGTTTCTGCACAGCGAAAAAAGGGGTTGAAAAGCTGTTTGTGCTGTATTGTTGTACCCCGAATCTGCTACCCTCGATTGCTTGCACAACACGCAAGTAAATGAAAATCAAAGCCATTCAAAAAAGCTGACAGGACCTACAAAAATGGCCTGGATTCACAGATGAACCATACCTCAATCTTTTCGAAGCCCATATTAAAAGCGATACAGTTATATTCGGCGATACATCGTTAGAGGACAAGCAGAAAGAGTTTCGTTTCCCACCGGATGGCTCCAACGAGCAATATCCGAAACAATTCATAGAACGACCAACGAACAAACTTTGACAGAAGGCCTAAATTGACCTTTGGGGCTGATTCGTCTTATTTTATCACAGTAAAACAGCCTGTAATCGTAAAATTAGCTATCTTTGTCCATACGATATGCCAAAACTATATATCATAGCGGGCTGCAACGGTGCAGGAAAAACGACTGCGTCCTATACCGTACTACCCGAAATGCTCGGCTGCAAGGAGTTCGTCAATGCGGATGAAATAGCGAAAGGCCTGTCGCCGTTCAACCCGGAAAGCGTGGCGATCGAAGCAGGACGATTGATGCTTCAACGGATGGACGACCTGCTGTCCGAAGGGTCGGATTTTGCTTTTGAAACGACATTGTCCACGCGTTCTTATGTAAAGTTCATAGAACGGGCACAAGCAAAAGGTTACTTCGTGACGCTGCTCTATTTTTGGTTGCCGACCCCCGAACAGGCTATCGAACGCGTCGCGACCCGTGTGCGAGAGGGAGGCCACAATATTCCTTCGGATGTGATTCGTCGCCGCTATGCCAATGGGATAAAGAATTTGACCGCTCTTTATATTCCCCTTTGCAACTATTGGGCGATCTACGACAACAGTTCGGCTGACGAGCAGATCAGAATCATCGCATTGGGAGGAAAAGACATAACAACCCATATCGAAGATACGTTATCCTATAAAACGATTGCAGATTATGAGCGAAATTGAGATCAAGCAGATGCAGGAGAAAATCAACGCCGGAATTTTGCTTGCCCGTAAGCGTTTGATTGAAAAAGTCAAAAAAGAAGATGGCGAATTGGTCGTTGTCCGGGATGGAAAAATCGTCCGCCTCAAAGCCAAGGACCTCAAATAACACCGCTTACACTAAAGCAGCGATTATATCCTCGGCCATACGGTCGAGGATTTTTTACATGTATCCGGAATGCGAAAGAGCATCGCAACAGAAAAGCCGAGAATATCCCGGCTTTTCTGTTTTCTCTATATACAACCGCAACTATTCGACGGACTCATATTTATAATCGACTTTCCCGCCGACGGGACATACGGCCCCGTTATTGACAATAAAGGCAGCGTCCTCCTCTTCCTTGAACACGTAAATAACAAATTCGCAATTCTGAGAATCCCAGCCGTTATTCAGGGAGACCTCGAAATCGAAACTGCGCTCACCGGCTTCCGCAACGGCAGGAGCGATCGGATCACCTTCCATATTCGTAAGTGCCGCCCGCAGAACATGGTTGAAAACGGGTAGCGTTTCATTGTTAGTTTTCTGAATATCATTTTCGGTAAGCACACAGGCGATCTTATAATTACCGGCCTGTTGGAACCTTACCGTCGCCCGAATCTTTGCTGTCTGCCCGTCAAGTTCCGACTCGGCCTTCACACCGCAAACGGCCGGATACTCCTCCATAGCACTCTTGATCTGGTTACGGATCGACGTCGCCGTAATACCTCCCGTACCTACACTTTCAAAGACTGTTCTAAAATCATAATTCCAAGTCGGCACATACTGATACCCCAACTTCGCACCGAGTGCGCTCCCTACCGGGACAGTCAATCGGTCCCCTTGGTGTGCGGCGACAACCAGGAAACGTTCGGATTCTTCCGGTTTCAATTGCTCGAAATACCGTTGCGCCTGCGCACAAGGCCCGCACCATGTCGCCGTGAACTTCGTCAACAACACATGTCGGTAAAAAGCATCGGATTCCGAGTCAGATTCTACCTTCACCGAAACGACGTTCGACAACATGCCATCGTATGCGGCCTGGAACTCATAGGTACCTGCCACATTCGTCGTCCAAGTGGCATTCTGAACTTCAGAGCCAGAGGTTACATTCTTAATCACGGCCTCGGCGGTTACATCCCTGTCCTCAAAAGCCACCGTAAATGTCACGCTGCCCCCCCCCGCTAACGAAGAGGTACTCGCCGACAAGACAAGTTCCGAGCCGGATTCGGAATCGTCGTCGCTACAAGCCATAAAACCGGCAAGGGCAACAAAAGCCGCACACATGACAGCAAATCTAAAGAAATTAAAATGCCATTTCATAGTTATTATTGATTAAAGGTTAAAATTGGATAAAAAAATCAAAAGTAAAAATGTATAAGTTACTCATTATCTATTGAAAGATAATATTCTCTTACAATTCAACATTTTCAAAAAAACTTCTAACAATAATTAAAGTTTTAACACATTGCAAGATATAAAAAAAATCCTTTACTGTTGCTAGCAAAGGATTTTTTTATACAAATTATATCCTACAACTCATATCTGTAATCCACAGAACCATCAACAGTACATTCAGCACCGTTATTGACAATATACTTGCCATTGGCCTCCTCTTTGAATACATAAACCACGAAGGCGCAGTTCTCGGCACTCCAGTCCTCCCCGATCGTCGCCTCGAAATTGAACGTGCGCTCCTCCGGAGCAGTTACGGCCGGCGTAACGGCATCGCCCTCCATATCGGTCTGGGCCGCACGCAAAACATGGTTGAAAGTATTGTACGTCTCCTTGTTTTCAATATTATTCTCAACCAGCACGCAAGCGATCTTGTAATTACCGGCCTGCTGGAACTGAACGGTCGCCTCGATCTTAGCCGTCGAACCTTCGAGCGTGGAGGTCGCTTTCACACCGCAAACGGCCGGATAGGTTTTCTCCGCATGACTGATCTGCTGCCGGATCGAAGTTTTGGAAATGGCACCCGCTCCGATACCGACAACCAAATCCTCGAAATTATAAGACCAAGTAGGATACACACCTACTTTCATCTTACTCTTCAAACTAATCCCCTCCGAACACCAATAAGGATCCATTGGCATTCCTTCAGGCTGGTGGGCGGCAACGACCAGAAAATGGTCACGGTCCGCTTCATCCAGCGCATCGAAATATCCTTGTGCCGTAACACAATTCCCGCACGTCATATACGTAAACTTGAGCAGCAGTACGTAGCGATAGAACTCTTTGTCTTTGTCTTTGTTTTTGTCTATGGCGCTTACCGTAACGGGATCCGAAGTATAGCTGTCGTAAACAGCCTGGAACTTGTACTCGCCGATCTCTGTCGTGGTCCACGCAGCGTTTTCCACCGGTTCACCGGTCGTCACATTGGTAATCGCTGCTTGCGAGGTCACATCCTCCCCGTCATACGTCACCATGAAAGTCACGTTGCCTTCACCGGCGACAAAAGAAGAAGCGCTCGCCGTCAGCACCAATTTGCCGGACGGAGTCTCCGGATCATCGTCGCTGCACGCTGCGAAAGTCGCCAGAGAGAGCGTCGCAATGCAGGCGATGAAATAGTTGAAAATTTAGTTCGTCCTTTCATAATTTCAGTAATTTTGGTTGATTTTTCTCTTTCTTAGATTTTCAAACATACGGGAATTTTCGACGATCAGAATCTTCACGATCAGAAAGTCAGCGTCATCGCCAGATTACCGCCCGTATAAGCCGGCATCTCGCGGCAAACACCGCCCGAGCAGATATACCCTGCGCGGTTACGTCCGTAACTCAATGCGATGCGAATGAACGAGTGGGTGAAGCTGGCGCCCGCCGAGTAGTAGTTGATCTCCGAACCGCCGTGGTTGTACATATCCTGTACGAAGATACTCCACTTGGGGGCGAAGCTGGCTTCCAGCAATCCGGCCACCCAGTCACCATCCACCTCTTTGGAACCCTCCGCATGAGGCGCATAGAGATATTGAAGCTCGGCCCGCAACGAGAATTTCGGCGTAAACTTATAGGTCACGTCCGCAACGAAAACATTCTGGCGGATGACGTCTTCCCCACCGTGCATCGCATTCTTCTGCAACGACACGAAAAGAACCGTGCGCAGTTTGCTGTTCCAACTCTTATCGATGTCGAACGAGAAATCCCGGTAGTAGAAATTGGTTCCGGGTTTACTCATCGTCCCGTTGATGGAATAATAGCGGGCATAATTCGCATGGATCTTCAATCCGCGCTTGCCACCGATGGCCGTACCGCGCCTGAACGTGTAAAACGCGTCGATCTGACCGCCGATCTCTCCGTTTTGCTGGGGACTGTTAGGATCCAATCCGGCCAGCATATAGGTATGTTGCGGACTCAGGGCCGGAATGTAATTGATCGTATTGCCCGGCAGGAGGCCCAAACTGCCGCTTCCGCCGTCGGGCCGGTAAAGCTGGCTCTGCATGTAGTTCAGGCGGCGGAACTGCGCCATCACAGCATAATTGCTGCCGGTGTAACCGATTTCGAACAACTGTGCGTCACCGCGCTTGAACACCTCTTCACCGGTCATATTGTCCAGATAGACATCCTTGCTTTTGCCTACATACTCGAATTTGGCCGACAGTCCCCTGTACTCGTAATTGACACGCCCCGAATAACTGATTACGTTCTTCGAAAGGTCGAAATCATAATCGTCCCGATACTCGGTGTACCACGAAGGCAGGTTCTTGAAATGCCGGTTGACGATGCTGCCCTCGAGCGAAAGCCGGTGATCCAGCAAGCCGATGGCATTCGAAAGCGAGAATGAAAGGTCGCCACCGGCAATCTGGGTCGACAGGTATCCCAGGTTGAAACGCGGGAAGGCATACAGCACCTTACCTTCCACGATGTCCTTGATATTGAACGTGACCCGTGCACCGCCCAGCGAATTGTTGAAGCCCAAAGCCCGGTCTTCCCAAGCACGGAGGATCAACCCGCTGCCGAACTGTTCGTAAAAGTCGCCGACGGTCACCGAGTAGTTGCGGTCCGTCCACGAGATATACTTCTCAGTCAGGTTATTGATCGAGAAACCTTCCATCACATATTCATAACCCTGCATCGGAGTCCCGACCAGCGGATGGGGATAATACTCGAGCTGCACGCCGGCCGAAAAACGCCCCAACTGGTAGTCGAGCTTCAGGAAGTTGTTCGAACCGTAACTGTTGTGAGGAACGACCGCACCGGTCTTGCTGTCCTCCACATAGTAGATCGTATTGGTTTCGAAACTGCCGCTCAAATGACCCAAATTCCGCTTGCGTTTGGGCTCGTCGGATTTTTTATCCGATTTCGGGTCCTTCTTATCCGCCTCCGCTTCAACAGTTGCGGAAACCGTTTCTTTCTCTGCTGCGTCCATCGCCGGAGTTGCAGCATACCCCTTTTCGCCCCACCACAACAAGGTTACGGAGAACAGGACCGTGATTCGTAAAAGTCGCTTCATTCGTCGCTCAATTTGGAATTACAGGACTACTGCAGGGTCTTGATCTTCTGAATCAGCTCCATCTCACCGCCGGGCAGATAGCTCGTGTGCGAATACACCATCTTTCCGTCCTTGTCGAAGATGAACACGTGGGGAGTTACATTCACGTTCAATGCACGCTTGAAGTCCTGGTTCTTATCGTAGGCCACCATCAAATCGGTAGTCCAACCGCGGCTGGCCGCCAGAGCCTTGGCTCGGGAAATAGACCGGGAATCATCGACAGAAACAGCCACAACCCGGAAGTCTGCTTCGTCCAGCCAGTCGATCATCTGCTCGCTGATGGCGTCTAACTCCTTGATGCAGGGCTTGCAGGTGGTGGACCAGAAAGAGATGATGACCGGGGTCTTGCCGTCGATCAGGGTTTTGGTGTCGATCGTCTTGCCATCCTGGGTTTCGATCTGCACACTGGGAAACTGCTGTGCCGATGCAACGCCGAAAGTGCACAGGACAGCCAAAATCGTCAGACAAAAGATTTTTTTCATAGTTCAATAATTTTGAAATTTACATTAAAATGCCACGAACGGGTATTTTCTTCGTGACAACAGACCAATGGGACAAATATAGTATTTTTTTTAATAGGTCATCTAAAATCCGCTCCATTTTTACTGACGATCCGGCCGCAGAACCCGTTCCCTGCGTCCCGTCGCCCATTCGGTCCGGCGGAATCGGAAGCGATTTGCGAAAACCGGCATAGACTCCCGAAGCCGTTTCGACACACTATTTTTAATAAAACGTCACAAGGAGTCGTTTTATGACACGAATTACCGATTTTTTCACTACCTTTACAGAAAGATAGGATGCACTCGACATAAAAAACGAACGAATTTGTTCTATTCTGTCCTCGTTTTCACTACCTTTACCAAAATTAGGTTCGAACGGCGTGCGCTCCGGCATCGCGGATGGACAGAAGCCGGGCCCGTCCTCTCGAAGAACGAACCGTTTCGCCGGAAAATTATAAAAATATACGACTATGTTTGCAAAAGAAATCTACATCCGACGCCGCAGCGCCTTGTGCGGCAAGATGGGCAGCGGCCTGATCCTCATTCCGGGCAATATGCTCACACCCAACAACTACCTCAACAACGCCTATTATTTCCGCCAGGACTCCTCGTTCCTCTACTACTTCGGACTCAACACCCCGGCGCTGGTCGGCCTGATCGATGCCGACTCCGGAGAGGTTGCGCTGTACGGCGACGACTTCACGGTCGAAGACATCATCTGGACGGGGCCGCAGCCTTCGCTGCGCGAACAAGGGGCCGAAGCAGGCGTTTCGAACTCCTTCCCGCTGGCCGACCTGAAAACGCACCTGACCAAAGCCATCGTCCAAGGACGCCGCATCCACTACCTGCCCCCTTACCGAGGCGAAACCAAGCTGCTGCTCGCCGACCTGCTGGGCCTCAAACCCGGTGCACTCCACGATCACAAGTCGGTCGAGTTGATGATGGCCGTAGCCGAGATGCGGGAAAAGAAAGGTCCCGAGGAGATCGAGGAGCTCGAAAAATCGTTCCACATCGGCTACGCCATGCACACTACGGCAATGAAGATGTGCCGTCCCGGCATCGTCGAGCGCGAAATCGCCGGCACGATCGAAGGCATTTCCAAAGCATTCGGACGGGGCGTGTCGTTCCCGCCGATCGTGTCGCAGCACGGCGAAACGCTGCATAACCTGCACAGCGACGGCGTACTGCAAAACGGCCGCCTGCTGCTGTGCGACGCCGGAGCCGAGGGATTGAGCTACTACTGTTCCGACCACACCCGTACTTACCCCGTAAGCGGCAAGTTCACCCAGAAACAAAAAGACATTTACAACATCGTGCTGGCGGCGCACGACCGGGTGGCCGCCATGATCGCCCCTCACATGCCGTACATGGATATTCACAACGCCTCGTACCGCATCCTGGCCGAAGGCCTTATCTCGCTGGGCCTGATGCGCGGCACGGCGGAAGATGCCGTCGCTGCCGGCGCCATGACCCTCTTCATGCCTCACGGACTGGGACACGGCATGGGCCTGGACGTGCACGACTGCGAAGCCATCGGAGAGCGCAGCTTCGACTTCTCCGAAATCACGGAGCAGGCCGCCAAGTCGGGCACCTGCATCCAGCGTTCGACCTGGCGTATCGAGCCGGGCACGGTGATGACCGACGAGCCGGGCATCTACTTCATCCCGGCGCTGATCGACAAATGCAAAGCCGAGGGCAAATACAAGGGAATCGTCGATTACGACGCCCTCGACGCCTACCGCGACTTCGGCGGCATCCGCATCGAGGACGACATCATCGTCACCGAAACGGGCAGTCGCATGATCGGAGGCGACAAGCGCATCCCCATCACGGTCGATGAGCTGGAAGCCGTCGTCGGTCGCTAATCCTCCTAATAAAATGCGAACGCTGATCCTCATCCCGACCGAAACGGAGGCGGCCCCGCTGCGGGCCGCATGTCCCGATGCGCCGGTCCGCATCGCGGGAGTCGGCATGGCGGCCGCAGCCGCAGCGACGGCCCGGATCATCGCGGAGGAACACCCCGACCGACTGATCCTGGCCGGCATCGCCGGAGCTTCCGACCGTTCGGTAGCCGTATGCGAAGTCGTCGCGGTCGCAGGGGAGCGAATCGCCGAACTGCCCGGGAAATACGCCGTCCGCTATGCGGCCGACTTCATTCCGGCAGGATTGCGGACCGTCGAAAGCAATACGACCAACCGCACGGGAGTCGCAGCGTCCGGCACGCAAATTGAAAATATGGAAGGAGCCGCTTTCCTGGCCGTCTGCCGGGCATTCGGAGTGCCCGGCGCCGAGGTGCGGGCCGTGTCGAACTATACCGACGACCCGCGTTCGGCCTGGCGCATCGAGGAAAGTGCAGAAAAATTAGCAAAAACAATCATTCGAATACTTTCGGATTATGAATAAAAAGTGGATTATTTACATCGTTCTGATCGTCGTGGCCTTCGTGCTGATCGTCGTCTTCTCGAAAAACATCTATTTCTGGCTCTCGAACCAGCTGTGGAAGATTCTGCTCCTCGCGGCCGTTTTCGGCGGCGGCTGGCTGCTGGGACGCTTCGGAGGCAAGAAAAACGGGACACAGCAAGGCAACGGCAATTAATCGATTCGATGTTTTGAAACGCACGATCCGCCTACATATTTCTCCGTGCCCGAACGATACCTTCATGTTCGACGCACTCGTGAACGGACGCATCGACTGCGGGGAGCTAACCTTCGAAGTCGCCTACTACGACATCGAAGAACTGAACCGCCGTGCCGAAGCAGGCGAAACCGACGTAAGCAAAATCAGCTACGCCCTGCTGCCGGAAATCCAGTCCCGCTACACCCTGCTGGACAGCGGTTCGGCTTTGGGACGCGGCAACGGACCGGTTTTCGTCGCACGGCAGGGAACACCTCCCGATTCGATCCGCCGGGTCGCGGTACCCGGGATGCACACCACGGCCAACGCCCTGATGAGCCGCCTCTACCCGTCGATCACGCAAAAAAAGCCGGTGCTCTTCTCGGAAATCGCACCCGCCGTGGCACGCGGGGAGTACGACGCCGGGGTGTTGATCCACGAAGGCCGTTTCGTCTATCGGAAACTGGGCCTGGAGCTGGTCGCCGACTTGGGAGAGTTGTGGGAATCCCGCACCGGATTGCCGCTTCCGCTGGGAGCCATCGTCGCCCGACGGACACTGCCGGAAGAGCTTCGCTGCGAAATAGAACGGTTGCTCCGCACGAGCATCGAATATGCTTTCGCACACCGGGAGGAATCCCGCACCTATATTAAGGAGCACGCCCGGGAGCTCGACGACCGGGTGATCGACCACCACATCGACTTCTTCGTCAATTCGTATTCGCTCTCCCTGGGCGACGAGGGGCGCCGGGCCGTCCGCGAACTGACCGGCGTCGAAGTATGATCCGCCGCCGACCGGAACACCCGGACAAACGCCCGCCGGGGGATTCAGGTTCGACATTTTTGAAAAATTAAAAAAATCGCCCCTCTTCGGGCGATTTTTTATGCCCGGAAATTTGGCCGATCGATTTTTTTCGTATATTTATAAGGCGAAGTTTGAAAATCACCGGCGGATTTTCCGCCAGGACGAATCGGTATCGCAAAAACCTTATAAAAAGATAACGAATATGAAAAACTATTCAGCGAAAGAAATCAAGAACATCGTTCTTATCGGCGCTCCCGGCACGGGAAAAACTACCCTTGCCGAAGCGATGGCTTTTGAGGGTAAGGTCATCGACCGCAGGGGTAGCATAGAGGCGAACAACACGCTCTCGGACAACACGGATATCGAGCACGAGTACAAGCGCTCGATCTATTCGACCATCCTCTTCACCGAATTCATGGAGCGCAAGCTCAACATCATAGACTGTCCGGGATCGGACGATTTCTGCGGAAGCCTCTTCTCGGCCTTCAAGGTGGCGGACGTGGGCGTCATGGTCTTCAACGCCCAGAACGGCTGGGAAGTAGGCAGCGAGATCCAGGCCCGTTACGCCCGTGTGCTGAACAAGCCGCTCATCGCTTTCGTCAATCAGCTCGATTCGGACAAGGCGTCGTTCGACGCTACGCTCGAATCCATCCGTGCGGCCTCGCGCGTGAAGCCCGTCGTAGTCCAGTATCCGGTCAATCCGGGCCCGGGATTCGATGCTTTCATCGACGTGCTGCTGATGAAAATGTACCGCTTCAAGGATGAGAACGGCACCCGCGAAGAGCTCGACATCCCGGCCGAAGAAGCGGAGAAGGCCCAGGCTCTGAACAAGGAGCTGGTCGAGGCAGCCGCCGAATACGACGACGCCCTGATGGAACTCTATTTCGAGAAGGGCACACTGACGCAGGACGACATCCGTTCGGGCCTGAAAATCGGCGTATCCCGTCGGGCGGTCATGCCCGTATTCTGCGGCAGTGCCAAGCGCGACATCGGCACCAAGCGCCTGATGGAGTTCATCATCAACGTAGCGCCCGGCCCGCTGAAGGCCCCCGCCTTCCTCTCGACCGAAGGAGAGGAGATCCGGGCCGACGAAGCGGCTCCGGCCGTAGCGTTCATCTTCAAAAGCCAGATCGAACAGCACATCGGCGAAATATCCTACCTGCGCGTCATCCGGGGCAAAATCACCGAAGGCATGGAACTCCTGAATACCCGCACGGGCAACAAGGAGAAGCTCTCGCAGCTCTTCGCCGTCGCGGGCAAGAATCGCATCAAGGTCACCGAACTGGCCGCCGGCGACATCGGCTGCACGGTGAAGCTCAAGGGCACGCGCACCAACGACACGCTCTCGGCGCCCGGAACGCCCGTCACGATCGACCCGATCGTCTTCCCCGAACCCCGCTACCGTGCGGCGATCAAGACCAAGGACCAGGCCGACGACGAAAAACTGGGCAAGCTCCTGAACGACGCCAAATACGAAGATCCGACTATCCTGGTGGACTACTCCAAGGAGCTCAAACAGACCATCATCCAGGGCCAGGGCGAACATCACCTGAACATCCTGCGCTCGCGCATCGCCTCGGAGAACAAGCTCCAGTACGATTACATCGCACCGAAGATCCCCTACCGCGAAACCATCACCAAGGTAGCCCAGGCGGACTACCGCCACAAGAAACAGTCGGGAGGCGCGGGTCAGTTCGGCGAGGTGCACCTGTTGATCGAGCCTTACACCGAAGGCATGCCCGAACCCAAGAGCTACAAGATCCCCGGCAAGGGAGAACTGGCGGTAAACATCAAGGGCAAGGAAGAGTACGACCTGCCCTGGGGCGGCAAGCTGCAGTTCTATACGGCGATCGTCGGAGGCGCGATCGACGCCCGCTTCATGCCGGCCATCCTGAAAGGCATCATGGAGAAGATGGACGAAGGTCCGCTGACGGGTTCCTACGCCCGCGACATCCGCGTCATCGTCTATGACGGCAAGATGCACCCGGTCGATTCGAACGAGATCTCGTTCAAGCTGGCGGCCCGCAACGCTTTCAAAGAGGCGTTCCGCAACGCGGGACCGAAGATCATGGAGCCGATCTACGACGTCGAAGTCCTCACGCCGAGCGACTACATGGGCGCCGTCATGAGCGACCTGCAAAACCGCCGGGCGATGATTATGGGCATGGAGTCCGACAAGGGCTTCGACCGCCTGAACGCCCGCGTACCGCTGGCCGAACTGTACCGTTACTCGACGACGCTCTCTTCGCTCAGTTCGGGTGCCGCGACCTACACGATGAAATTCGCCTCCTACGAACAGGTTCCGGCGGACGTGCAGGACAAGCTGCTGAAGGCCTATACCGACACCGACGAGGAGTAAATCGGCGGATTTTTACAAAAAAGGGTTGTCTATGTGCATTAGACAACCCTTTTTTATGTCGCTGTGTACGCCGAAATTGCCAAGAATCATAGTTTCGAAAGGTAATCATATGTCCCAAGATACCATTATCCGACGGTCGCCTATTCGCGGCTCATGGGCGCATTTGTAAATTCTACCCTTTCCCTGGCTCCCCTCCACGAAGGGAGCTTCGGGCCGCTACGCACCCAAAGAGGGCTACTAAAACCGCATTTCGGAAATGCAAAAGACGGATCGAACGGCACTTTTGGGATACCTTACCGCTCCGATTTCCGGTTCGGCCGCCGACGGCCCCTCTTTTTCATCTTCATCGCATGCGAATCACTTTTCGGCTGCCGGGTCGTATTCGCCCGTACGGACCATCTCCAGGGCTTTTTCCAGAATTTCATCGCATCCGGTATGCAGACCTTCGACCGTGGCATGTACCGGTATATCGATCCACACACCCGGCGTGCGGGTGTGCGGATCGTCCGGATAATAAACTCCGAAACCGAAAGCACGTAAAAAAGACTCCATGTTAATTTAATGTTAACAATGACCGCCGCAACCGGTCCATCCGGATTTTTAATGTAAATTTGTCTGAAAATTTGCGTAAAAAATCCCGAACATGAGCGAAATCTACACCGTTATCGTCGTTATTCTGGGAATCCTGGCCGTTTCGGGCCTTTTCGTGGGCGTTTCCAACGACGCCGTCAATTTCCTCAACTCGGCCATCGGTTCGAAAGCCGCCCCCATGAAGACCATTCTGCTGGTCGCCTCGATCGGCATCCTGTTGGGTACGGTCACCTCGAGCGGCATGATGGAAGTGGCCCGCAACGGTATGTTCAACCCGGGGCTTTTCTCCTTCCACGAAGTGATGATGCTCTATATGGGCGTGATGTTCGCCAACGTCATCCTGCTGGACCTCTACAACTCGATGGGACTCCCGACTTCGACGACCGTATCGCTGATCTTCTGCCTGTTGGGTGCCGCCGTCGCCGTTTCGATCTACAAGATCTCCAACGACGGGGCCCTCGGCATGGGCGACCTGAACCATTTCATCAACACGGGCCGCGCGATGGGTATCGTTTCGGCGATTCTGCTCTCCGTAGTGATCGCTTTCACGTTCGGCACCCTAATCATGTATATCTCCCGTCTGATCTTCTCGTTCCGCTATACGGCGATGTTCCGCCGCTTCGGTGCCTTCTGGTGCGGAGCCTCCTTCACGGCGATCCTCTACTTCGCCGTCTTCAAAGGACTCAAAACCCCGCTCGCCGGAAGCGCCGCGATCGAATGGATCGACCAGCATATCCTGCTCTCCCTCTTTTTGTGCTGGGCCGTCGGCAGCCTGCTGCTCTTCTTCCTGCAACGGCTGAAAATCAACATTCTGCGACTTACGATCCTCTCGGGCACCTTCGCTCTGGCTCTGGCATTCGCAGGCAACGACCTGGTGAACTTCATCGGCGTCCCGGTAGCCGGATTCGACGCATACAGCATCGCCCGTCATGCCGGCGACAGCACGATTCTGATGGAAGGGCTGAACGCCAGCGTTCCGGCCAATTTCCTGGTGCTGATGACGGCAGGCGTCATCATGATCGTCACGCTCTGGACCTCGAAAAAGGCGATGCACGTCACCGAAACCGAAATTTCGCTTTCGACGCAGGGCGAGAGCGAGACGCAGTACGGCTCGTCGCTCTTCTCGCGCACCATCGTACGGGCCGCCCTGAATGCAAGCAACGCGATCGACCGCACGATCCCCAAAAGAATCCGGGACAAGATCAGCAGCCGCTTCCAGTACGAAGACATCGAGCACAGCGGCGCCCCCTACGACATGATCCGCGCTACGGTGAACCTCACGACCTCCGCCATGCTTATTTCGGTGGCCACGTCGCTCAAACTGCCGCTTTCGACCACCTACGTCTGCTTCATGGTAGCGATGGGATCGTCGCTCGCAGACAAGGCCTGGGGACGCGAAAGCGCCGTGTATCGCATCTCGGGCGTCATGACCGTCGTGGCCGGGTGGTTCATCACGGCCGTCGGCGGCTTCCTGATCGCCCTGGCGATGGGGCTCATACTGATCTACGGCGGCATCGCCGCTTTCGTCGTCACCACGCTGCTGTGCGGCTACATGCTCGTCAAGAGCAACTTCTTCAAGAAGAACAAAGCTGCCGAAACCGCCGCCGTGAAAGCTGCCGAAACCGGTTCCGACATCATCTATAACATCACGCAGGAAGTGTGCGCCACGATGGAGCGCACGACCCGCATCTACGACCGCACGCTGATCGCCGTTTTCAAAGAGAACCGCAAGGTACTGCGCGAAATGGTGCGCGAATCCAACGAACTCTTCTACCAGTCGCGCGAACGCAAGTACTCCCTGCTGCCCACCCTGCGCAAACTGCAGAAAGGCGACATCGATACGGCTCACTACTACGTGCAGGTGGTGGACTATCTGAACGAAATGACCAAGGCGCTGGCGCACATCACCCGTCCGGCGTTCGAACACATCGACAACAACCACGAGGGACTCTCGAAAGAGCAGACCGAGGACCTGATGCACATCAACGACGAAGTGGAGTCGATCTACCGCCACATCAACAACATGCTGCGCACGGGCGACTTCTCCGACCTGGACATGGTGCTCGAAATGCGCGACCGGCTTTTCGAGGCGATCGCCGACGCCATCAAGTCGGAGGTGACGCGTATCAACGAGAACCGCTCCAACACCAAGGCCAGCATCCTCTACCTGACGATCCTGAACGAAACCAAGAGCATGGTGCTTCAGTCGCGCAACCTGCTCAAATCGCAGCGCTACTTCCTCGAACACAAGGACGGGCCGCTGCAGTGGCTCAACAAAATCAAGTAACTCCGCCTCCCGCCGGGAAGCAAAACGAAATTCACCATGGACATCGCACTGGCCAAACGGCGGGAAAACATCGCCGAATACATTCTCTACCTCTGGCAGATCGAGGACCTGCTCCGGGCGCTCCAGTTCAGCCCCGAGGCCATCTACTCGCAGCTTATCGCCCCGCGCGGAATCGAAGAGGGACAACGCCACAACTACCTGCTCTGGTACATGGACATCGCCAACCTGCTGCGCGAAGAGGGCAAAGAGGAAAAGGGACACCTGGAGCATACGCTGCATCTGATAGGGGACCTGAACGACCTGCACCTGCAACTGATGAAGCTGCCGATCGGAGAGCACTACCGTCAGACTTTCGCCAGGCTCGAACCCGAACTGCCGCGTCTGCGGGCCGTGCTGGGGCGCGAAATGAGCGATATCGAACTCTGCTTCCGGGCGCTTTACGCCGCGATGCTCTACCGCATCAAGGGCGAAGGAGGCAAGAGCGCCGTGAGCGACACCATCGAATACGTTTCTCCCGTCATCGCCGAACTGGCCGACATGTACGGCAAGGTCGAACGGGGCGAGGCGGACCTCTTCAAAGACACGGCACCGGAACGGTAACCGATCGTAAGACACGGGACGAAAGCGGATTGTGCGGAGTCGCACCCGAAACGAAGAAGAAGAAAAATTTACGATATTTTTGGCAGATCAAGAAAAAGATTATACATTTGCACTCCGCATTGTACGCTAAAACAATAAAAACACGATAGATCTATGGCAATGAAAAGAACATTCCAGCCTTCGCGCCGGAAGAGAATCAACAAGCACGGATTCCGTCAGAGAATGGCTACGGCCAACGGACGCAAGGTTTTGGCTGCGCGCCGTGCGAAGGGTCGCAAGAAGCTGACCGTATCGGACGAATCGACGTTCAAGTACGCTTAATTCCTTCGGGATTCAAGCCATAGCAAGGGCGGTGCATTGATGCACCGCCCTTGCTGTTCAGTCGGTAGAAACGCTTCTTTCCGACCCAATCTTTTAAGCGGTGCGTCCCTCTTTTTTCCGGCGACAAAGTGAAAGTGCCCACAGCCTTTTTTTCAAGAAGGCCGTAAAAGCTGCAAGGCAAAAATTACCGGTTCCCAGCATAGTTCACACGCCTTTTCTTTCGCAGAAAAGGGCAAAAGAGTCACATCCGATCCTGGTTTACCGCCTCGCCGGGCGAACGCAACGCACTCGAAGACTTTGCGTCCTTCCGCTCCGAGTACCCCGGAGGTAAGTACGCCACCGATTTTCCGCAAACACACAATCCGCACTGCCTGTGACGACAAATCACCCGCCTCGAATCCCGTTTTACGGGACACATCTCCCGTACCTGTGGCAGCGGTTAATCCGGCAACGAAAGAGGGCATATGACAGACTAAAAGCACGGGCAATGAATCCGGCCGATGATATTTATCAATCCGATTCTAATTTTCAGTTTTCCCCTTTTCGATTTCCGACCTATTCCGTATATTTGTAGGAGAAGACAGAATGCGATTCGGGCAAGTTCGCATAAATGCGACTGCCGCTTCCTTTTACACCCCTCGTTATGGAATAGAAAATACACCCCGACGGCCCGGACAAATTTGGCCCGCCGCACGGTTTTCACTATATTTGTAAAATAATGGGAGATATTCCGGGAAATCCGGAGCGGCGTTTGCCGTAAGGTTCGCCTCCCCCATTCGCTCAAAACAGATCGAACATGGCAATATTCAAAGTCGAAGGCGGCCGCCGGCTGCGCGGTGAAATCACGCCCCAGGGCGCCAAAAACGAGGCGCTTCAGATCCTCTGCGCCACGCTGCTCACGCAGGAAAAGGTAATCGTACACAACGTCCCGCAGATCCTGGATGTGATACAACTCATCGAGTTGCTGCAGGCGATGGGCGTCGAAGTGGAGCGCCTGTCCGAAGAGAGCTATTCGTTCCGAGCTGCCGACATCGACCCGGACTACCTGCGCTCGGACGACTACTGCCGCCGGGCCAGCCGCCTCAGGGGGTCGGTGATGCTGCTGGGTCCGATGCTGGCGCGTTTCGGCGTGGGCTACATGCCCAAGCCGGGCGGCGACAAGATCGGCCGCCGCAGGCTCGACACCCACTTCATCGGCTTTCAGAAGCTGGGCGCCACGCTCGATTTCGACACTGCGGCCGCCTGCTCCGAAGTCCGCTGCAAGGAACTCAAGGGATGCTACATGCTACTCGACGAGGCTTCGGTGACCGGCACGGCCAATATCATCATGGCGGCTGTGATGGCCAAGGGTTTCACGACCATCTACAACGCCGCATGCGAACCTTACATCCAGCAACTGTGCCTGATGCTCAACCGCATGGGCGCACGCATCTCGGGCATCGCCTCGAACCTGCTCACCATCGAGGGTGTCCGGGAGCTGCACGGCACCGAACACACGCTGCTGCCCGACATGATCGAGGTCGGCAGCTTCATCGGCCTGGCAGCCATGACCCGTTCGGAGCTGACGATCCGCAACGTTTCGTTCGAGAACCTGGGCATCATCCCCGCCCAGTTCGCCCGCCTGGGCATCCGCTTCGAACAGCACGGCGACGACATCTACATTCCCCAACAGGAGCACTACCGCATCGAGAACTTCATGGACGGCTCGATCATGACCATCGCCGACGCACCCTGGCCGGGCCTCACGCCCGACCTGCTGTCGGTATTCCTCGTGGTGGCCACCCAAGCCAAAGGCTCGGTGCTGATTCACCAGAAGATGTTCGAAAGCCGCCTGTTTTTCGTCGATAAGCTGATCGACATGGGGGCCCAAATCATCCTCTGCGACCCCCATCGCGCGACGGTGATCGGACATGACCACCAGATGCGGCTGCGGGCTACGCGCATGACTTCGCCCGACATCCGTGCGGGTGTGGCGCTGCTGATCGCGGCGATGAGCGCCGAAGGTACGAGCACGATCCAGAACATCGAACAGATCGACCGCGGTTACAAGGACATCGACGGACGCCTCAACGCCCTCGGAGCCCGGATCACCCGGGTCGAAGAGTAACGACCGGCCGGTGTCCGGAATAAGGAAACGAAGCAAAGTTGTAATAATATGTTTTTGGAAAATGCCAGCCAGAAAGGTTGGATCGAAGTGATATGCGGCTCGATGTTCTCGGGCAAAACCGAGGGCTGATCCGCCGCCTGAAGCGGGCCGAATTCGCCCGCCTGCGGGTCGAAATCTTCAAACCCCGCATCGACGTGCGATACTCCGAAGAGGAGGTCGTTTCGCACGATGCCAGCGCGATCCGCTCCACGCCGGTAGATTCGGCACAGAATATCCTGCTGATGACCTCGGACGTCGATGTCGTGGGCATCGACGAGGCGCAGTTCTTCGACCAGGGACTGGTGGAGGTCTGCCGGCAACTGGCCGACAGCGGGGTGCGGGTAATCGTGGCGGGCCTCGACATGGACTTCACGGGCAAGCCCTTCGGACCGATGCCGGCGCTGATGGCTACGGCGGAGTACGTAACCAAAGTACACGCCATCTGCGTACGGTGCGGCAACCTGGCGCACCATTCGCACCGCCTGACCAACGACGAAAAACAGGTGATGCTCGGTGCGCAGGACTCCTACGAACCGATCTGCCGCCACTGTTTCGCCGAACTGCGGAAAAAAGAGCGGGAATAAAAGGCATCTGCCCGTTAAAAATCCGGACCTTTTCCGGACCGTACGCTTCCGAAGCATACAACTCGATACGTCAATCCCCTCCGCAAGAGGGGATTGTTCTTCGGATAAACGCAACCGAAAAATCAATATCCGGAATTTCCAAGCGACAGAAAAAACAGAGAATACTTCGCACGAGGCGCAGAATATACTCAACATCAGCCGACAGTGCATAACCCGATCGGCAGGTTATACGCCCGAATATACCGGAAAATTCACGATTTTCGCATCCGACCGCCGCATACCCACAGCCTTCGCCGCAGTGTCGCCTACACTCGTATTGCCGTCATATCCTCCGCAAAAACATATCAAAAAGGGACCGGCTCTGAATAGAGCCGGTCCCGCCATTCAATAAAGATTCGGAGCCTTTTCACCCGGCGATTTTCCGGTTATCTTCTTCCGCTCCTTCCCCCGCAGGAAGAAAACCTGAAACAATCGCCGTCCACGATGCGGTTATTTCGTCACATTCACAACGATCTGCGCCGTACGTTCGCCGAACGTATAGACATATTTCACCGGAATCGTTACGGTAATCTCCTTCATCAGTTCCAAATCACCGCCTTCGACTACCGTAAGAACATGACTCTCCGCATCGAACTTCACACGGCCGTCGGGGATGGAAACCACCGCCTCGCCATATTCGATGGTTGCGGCTACCGCCGTATTGGTATTCTGCGCATTTGTCGAACCATCGAATACATTCACGTCATTGACCGCCTTCAATGTAAGCAACGTAGCGACATCCAGCGTTACATCTTCATCGACTTTGGCGACGAGTTTTCCGGTTTCGACCGCAATCGTCGCGTCAGCGATCGGATCAGCGATCGATACGGTAAAGGTCTTCGGCTCGCCCAACGCCTTGCCACCATACATCACCTGGGCGGTAACCACGATCGACAATTCGTCGCAGGTACCCCAATCGAGTGTCGCATCCGTGATGACAGCCCCTTCTGCCTGGGTCGCATAAACGACCTTTGCTTCTGCCGGAGCATCTTTTGCGATGTACCAGGTTTTCGACAGGTCGAATGCATCGATCTGCAGCGTGCTGCCTTCGATCTTCATTACGGCCTGGGCACGATCGTCGTCCGAAAGCGACGATCCGCGCAGCAACTCGATTTCGGGAGCCGTAACAGTCACGTGCAGGACAGCTTCGAACGTAAGTACGGGATCGGCAGTCGTAAAGAGGTTCTTCACGGTGTAGGAAACATTCAGAGCCGCAGCTTTGCCGAAGACAAAGTTGATGTTCTTACCGCTCGCTCCGACCGTCGCATAGTTGCCGGCTTCATCCTTCACCATGTCGCTCGTCCAGGAGAGCTGCATGAACGTTTCCTCTCCGAATTGCGCCCGGGCCGTCTGATCCAGACTCTCCCAAAGGAGCGCACGGAATTCTTCGACGGCGATGTGATGGCCCGTCGAGGATGCCGCATTATACGGCAATTCGAGCGTTTGCTCCAGCATTGGAATTTCAGGAATACCCGTTACGGATACGGGGATCGTAATCGTTACGACGGTCTTATCGTCGTTGGTATAAACGGCTTTTACGACATATTCAGCACTCTGTGCCAGATCGCCGACCAATTTCAAATCGACCGTTTGCACATCCGTATCATAGGTCGGAGTAGCCGGCAATTCGATCGACGGGACGATCTCCGATACAAGCTCCGTACCCCGGTAAAGTTCGACAACCAGATTCTCATTATCCTTGAGCGCATTATACTGAACGGCAGAAAGCATACCCTTATCCGGAGTCAGCACAAGTCCTTTCGCCTCATACGTATCGTCGGAGGTAGCGGCAGCATACGTCCACATCACTTCGGATTTCGGCGTGGAAAGTTCGACACCGTCGGGTGCGATGGAGAATTTATTCACGGCACCGGCTTTCACTTCGAGCGAAAATCCCTCTTCGTCGAGCAATGCATAAGTCGCAGCAGCGGTTACTGTCTGTCCGATCAACGCAGTTTCCGACTCGGCAACAGCGAATGTAAGCGCCTTTCCATCGACGGCATACAACTCCTCGCTACCCGGATCACTGAAGGTAAATTCCGCCGACGCCGATACCAGCGCCGCCAGATCCACGGTCCAATTATTAGCTTCGGCAGCCTCTGCGAGCGGCAGGATCGTTTCACCGTCCTTATACATGACCGTATATCCGGCCAACACGCCATGAACCTCTTTGTCCGTATATTTTACTTCGGTAGTCACCTCGTCGGTATATTCGACGTATTCGCCCTCATTCTCGGCATCGGCCCGGGCCAACACGAAATTCGTCACAGGGATCTGAATACCCGCTTTGGCATAGGCGGTTCCGATAAAAGCCGACGTAAAGTCCGTTTCGAAATCGTTCGATTCGCCTTCGCTCAACGCCGAACCATCGACATGGAGAGCGACCATTTGCGTCTTGCCGGCCTTTTCTGCGGAAACATAATCGTAATCCGTCGTAGCGACAATGGTAAATTCGCCGGTCGTTTCATCGATGTCCTTGATCTCTTCGATCGTAAAACCGGCCGCCGCACGCGTTCCGACCTCTTCGGTTATGAGCGACATGGCCTCCGTATTGGCATATTTTTTCACAGCACGGGCCGGCGTCATACGGAATCGCAGAGTCGCGATCTGCTCGCCTTCCTCACTGGGACGCAAATAAAGATTCCGGTACTCGGTTTCGTGCGTAACTTCGTTCTCACGGGACAACACGATATACTGCTCCCCGTTGCCGAAATAGATCAGACCGTCCACATAATCCGGCAGGTAAACGATCGACTGGATACGACTACCGAGCAAACCGACATTGGCCTCCAACGTCGCCAGGTAATTCTGAAATTCCTGGTCGAGCTGGTCTTTGGAAATCACGAGCGAACCGTTGTTTTCCCGGATCAGTCCCTGGATCTTTTCAGTCAGCGCACTGGCCTCCTTGTCCAGTTCCTCCATAACCGATGCGATCGCCTGCGTGGAAACCTGCCCCAACAGGTTGTCGCCCAATGTCATCTGGTCCATATAAACTGCCAGTTCATCGCCCAGCCATTTATTGATCGAGCTGCCGGCCGTCTCGAGTTCGGCCTTGATAGCATCGGCGATCCACTGCGAGGCGGCGGTTTCGATCTGGCTCACCTGACTGTCGGTCAGCTCTCCACCGGCAGCCTCGAAACCATTGTCCGACAGGTAAGATTCGATGAGCTGCGTCACTTCGAGCGAAAAACCTGCGGCATCCTTTTTGAGTTCAATCATATTTTCCAGCGTTTCCTGAACGCTCTCCAGTGTTTCCTGGGTAGCGTAAATACCCGCTATTTCTTCCAGAATACCCGATTTCAGACTGTTCAGGTTCTCCTGCAAGGCCCCGTCGGCGAGTGAAGATTCGATCGCTGCGACGATCTTCGCAGCCAGATCGCTGTCTTTGACACATCCTTCGATCTGGGTTTGCAACGAAGAAATATCGCTCTTTTTCGCAAACCCGGAAAAATCGATCGCTTCGAAAGCGGCCTGGGTCCGTTCCAACGCCGCAATACGATTCTCGAAACCGTTGAGCTCGACAACCGCCCCCTTCAGATCTTCGACATCATTACGCAAGGCGTCGATGTCGTCATCGTAATCCTTACAACCTGCGGTAGTCAGCACGCTCCCGCACAGAAGTAAGAACAGAAACTTCACAAATAGTGTTTTTTTCATAATTGATAAGTGTTTTGAAATGAGTTCATATACTATATATATTTTATTATGAGCGTATTAACTCTCCGAAAGCGTATCATATATGATACGCACGGTGCAAATATATATATAAATATTTGTACGACAAAAATTTTCATTGAAAAAGTTAAAATGACAATCAGCTACCAGGAAGAGATAAAATTTATCTCGAATAAAATCAGAGAGTTAAGGAAAGAAAAACAAATGACTGTACAAGAACTCGCATACCGCTGCGACATGGAAAGATCCAATATGAGCCGCATCGAATCCGGACGCACCAACCTCACGGTAAAGACCATGTGTATCATATGCAATGCACTGAACGTCAATCTTCGTGACATTATCCGTTAAAGCGAATAAATACCTATATTTATTATATTTAGAACCGATCCAACACAGCCAACCACCAGAGGAGAACCGAGCGGCGCTGTTTCTTAAAATCTTTCACCAAATACATATCTTTACAAGTCCGACGCTCTATCAAAAAAATCGGTATTTTCGATTATACGCATTTTGTCCGTATCTTTACGGAAAATACCGTTCGAACAAGGACCGAAAACCGACGGTTGGAGCGGATAACGGGAACACTTGCAATCCCGGTCCCGCAGAAACAGAAAAACCGGAAATTAAGTTTTGGCGCTGCTCTCACCTTTCGCTATCTTTGCAGAAAATAGGATGCGCCTCGGAAAACCGGGAACAAGTTCCCGTTTTCTCCCGGCTTTCACTATCTTTGTAGAAGAAAAACGCGGCTCGGACCGACTTGCGAAAGTTGTCTGAAAACGGATCAAAGTACTTCCGAAAAGAATACCGGACCCTTCACCGGACAAAGGTAATATCGGCGAAGGCATGCGACCGGCATAAACGAAACGACACAAGCCAAATGAGCGTAATAGACCTGATCGTCGGACTCCTGATGCTGTGGGCCGTATTCAACGGCTGGCGGCAGGGGCTCATTCTGCAACTCTGCTCGCTCGCAGGCATCGTCCTGGGGGCATGGCTCGGCATCCGCTTCGGTACCGAAGCGGGCGCATTGCTGCATCTGGACGAAGAGTTCGCGACGGCAGGCGGTTTCCTGGCGGTCTTCGTGGTCGTACTGATCGCGGTGGCGATCGTGGGACGGCTGTTGCGCAAGGTGTTTCATTTCGCAGGCTTCGGCATCCCGGACCATCTGCTGGGTGTCGCGGTATCCGCAGCCAAGACGCTGCTGATCCTGGGGCTGCTCTTCTCGGCGTTCGAATCTCTGAACAAGGACCATACGCTGGCCGAGGAAAAGACGCTCGACCGGTCGGTATGCTACCGTCCGATGATCCGTCTGGCGGATTCGCTCTTCCCGCTGCTCGAATGGGCCAAAGAGCAGGTATCAATCGATGAACAAGAATTATGGAGCGACAATTCACCGGAACGGTAATCCGCACGACGGGCAGCTGGTACGACGTCCGCACGAACGCCGGGGAAACGGTTAAGTGCCGTATCCGGGGACGCCTGCGTCTGAAAGGCGTACGTTCGACCAACCCCGTAGTCGTGGGCGACCGGGTCGTCTGCGAACGGGACGAAGAGGACGCCGGAGTCATCTGCGAAGTAGTGCCGCGCCGCAACTACATCATTCGCAGGGCCTCGAACCTCTCCAAAGAGTCGCACATCATCGCCGCCAACCTCGACCGAGCGCTGCTGGTCGTGACGCTGTTCTCTCCCGTGACGGCTCCGGAGTTCATCGACCGCTTCCTGGTAACCTGCGAGGCCTACCGCGTACCCGTCACGATTCTGCTGGCCAAAGCCGACCTGGCGGCACAGGATCCCGAAGCCGTAGCCGCATTCAAAGCCACCTATGAAAGCGCCGGGTACTCCGTACTCGAAGTCTCGGCGCTCGACGGCACGGGTATCGAAGCCGTGCGGGAATTACTGAAGGGACACACCACGCTGCTGGCCGGCAACTCCGGAGTGGGAAAATCGACCCTGGCCGGAACCGTCGAGCCGGGGCTGGACATCCGCACGGGCGACATCTCCGAAAGCCATCACAAAGGGCGCCACACCACGACCTTCTCGACGATGTACCCCCTTTCGTCGGGCGGCTACCTGATCGACACGCCCGGCATCAAGGGCTTCGGACTGATCGACATCGCCGATGCCGAGCTGTGGCACTACTTCCCCGAGATGATGCGCCTGGCCCCCCAATGCCGCTTCTACAATTGCACCCATGTCCACGAACCGGGCTGCGCCGTGCGCGAAGCCGTAGAACGGGGCGAAATATCTTGGCAGCGCTACGAAAGTTACCTGAAAATGCTCGACGACGATGACAAATACCGCAAATAAACCCCTCGACTGGTACGCGGAACGTACGGCTTACTTCTCGGAATTCATGTCCGAAGAGCGGCGGCAGGTGTTGCAACGCACCCTCGACAGCCGCACGCGCTACATGACGATCCTCACCGAGAACACCTACCATGCCCAGAACGCCAGTGCGCTGGTGCGCCACTGCGAAGCCTTCGGCGTGCAGGATATACATACGATCGAAACCCGCTGCAAGTTCAACCCCAACGTCAATATCGTGCGGGGCACGGACAAATGGATCGACCTGCACCGCCACCGCACTACGGCCGAGGCGATCGCCGACCTGAAAGGGCGGGGTTATCGCATCGTGGCGACCACGCCTCACCGCGAAGACAAGACTCCCGAAACGTTCGATGTCGCGGCTTCCCCCTTCGTGCTGGTCTTCGGCACCGAGCACGCCGGCATCTCGGACGAGATCGTCGCTGCGGCCGACGAATTTCTCCGTATCCCGATGTGCGGCATGGTCGAGAGCCTCAATGTATCGGCTTCGGCGGCCATTCTGATCTACATGCTCTCGTCCCGGATGCGGGAAACGGTTCCCGACTGGCGTCTGACTGCCGGAGAACGGGCCGAAATCCTCTATCGCTGGACCTTCGCCTCGGTGCGGGACGCCGAAGCGATTCTCCGACGCAAATATCCCGAAGAATAAGGAAAACGATGAATACGATACTACGCAAACAGTTCCTGGCCCACGTCGGCCAAACCTCGCCCGAACCCATGATGATCGAGGTGGCGCGGGCAGAAGGCGTTTTTTTCTATACACCCGAAGGCAAACGCTACTACGATCTGGTGGCGGGGGTTTCGGTCAGCAACGTCGGCCATGCCAATCCCCGCGTGGTGGAAGCCGTGCAGCGGCAGGCGGCCGACTACATGCACATCATGGTCTATGGCGAGATGATCGAGCGGCCGCAGGTGCGGTACGCCGCACGCATCGCCGAGCTGCTGCCGGGAGAACTTTCGAGCGTCTATTTCGTCAATTCGGGCGCCGAAGCGATCGAAGGGGCCCTGAAGCTCGCCAAGCGATACACCCACCGCACGGAGCTGGTCTCGATGCGCCGGGCCTATCACGGTTCGACGCAGGGAGCCATGAGCCTGATGGGTGAGCCCGAAGGCGAGGAGTGGAAGGGCGCGTTCCGGCCTCTGCTGCCCGATGTGCGGGCGATCGACTTCAACGATTTCGACCAATTGCGACTCATCACCCGCCGCACGGCCTGCGTCGTGGTCGAACCCGTGCAGGGCGAAGCGGGCGTACGGCCCCCGGTTCCCGGATGGCTCGAAGCCCTGCGGCGACGTTGCGACGAGGTGGGTGCGCTGCTCGTCTTCGACGAAATTCAAACCGGGATGGGACGCACGGGCGAAATGTTCGCCATGTGCAAGTACGGCGTCACACCCGACATCGTCTGCCTGGCCAAAGCCTTCGGCGGCGGGATGCCTCTCGGAGCCTTCGTATCGCGCAAAGAGATCATGGACACGCTGCAAACCGCCCCTACCCTGGGGCACATCACCACCTTCGGCGGACATCCGGTCTGCTGCGCAACGGGACTGGCGGCCCTCGAATATCTGTTGGAAACCGGCACGGTGGAACACGTCGAAGGCAGAGGCGTCCTCTACGAATCGCTGCTGGCGGATCATCCGCAGGTCGTGGAAATCCGGCGCAGCGGCCTGCTGCTGGCCGTCGAACTGGGCTCGTCGGCCAAGATGTTCCGTATGATGGAGCTCTTCAAGGAGGCGGGCATCCTGAGCGACTGGTTCCTCTACTGCGATACGGCGTTCCGCATCTCGCCGCCGCTCACGATCACCGAGGAGGAAGTGCGCGACAGCGCCCGCCTGATCCGCGAATGCCTCGACCGAATCTGACGGCGAATTATCGGCAGCGCTCCAACGAAACAAGCAATATTCAACAGAAATCCCCGGCGCAGCGAATCTGCGCCGGGGATTTCGACTCGAAGGATTTCGCTGTTTCAGCAAAACGCTACTGCTCCGTCATCGGCCCGCGAGCTACGGCCGCATCGTAGTCGGCATTGGTGAAAGTGTAGGTCCAAACCCAATGGGACAAATCGTTTTCCACCGGCATATCCTCCCATACATACTCCTTCTCATTACACGGATTGTAAGGAGCCGCCGGATACTCCTTCGGTCTTGTGAAAACACCGCCGTAAGGCCCGTCGTCAAATACAATTTCAATCCCATGCATTACATACAAATCAGGTGATGGTGGAAGAGCAATAAATCCGATCATCGTTTTCGAAATACGCTCTCCGGGCAACATGATCTCATCTTCGAACTGACCGTTCACAGTCATCGTAATCCGATGATCGCTGGCATTCACCCAGACAAAGTGGCCGATTCCGGGCGGATCCACATCCTCTCCGTTGTCCTTATCACAACCACACAACCCGAAAAACAGGATCGCAAATAATAACAGTCGCTTTTTCATAATATGGCCTCGTTTTTAATAAGTATCTTCGTTATCGATCATAGTGTATATATTCCAAAAACGATTGATCGTTTCTGCGTTGTAACCGTGACGCCCCGCATATTGAATGATCCAGCCACCCGCTTCCCGGCTGTTT
>OFMV01000656.1_pt1 | contig 30775 bp, 24 predicted proteins | sample 1541881 | NCBI WGS metagenome assembly OFMV01 (sample SAMN04209220, study PRJEB22552) | human gut metagenome | biome: gut; material: feces | host: Homo sapiens | place: USA: Oklahoma
TCTTTATTTTAGCAGATTTTAGCTCGCTTGGCTAGATGTTAAGTTAATGACATTGGACAAGCTGTCCCCCTTAACAGACGTATTGATGAGATGACATTGAAATCTAAGAGAAGTAAGCAAATGCTGTTCGCCATTCTAAAAACAAAGAAACTTCTTGTAAACTGTAATCTAAGAAAGATGGGTAATAAATTCGGAAAACGCAACCACCGGCGAACAGCACGAAGGCAAAGAGCGAAGCGATTTTGCCGAATCATACGCAATCGGTTTCCCAAGAAGCATGATTAAAAATCGTTTATTTTCAAAATGACAGTTGCAATTTTCCCCAAACTATGCTATAATAACATCGTTGCCCCCTTAGTTAAGTGGATATAACAAATTCCTCCTAAGAATTGGTCATCGGTTCGATTCCGGTAGGGGGTGCCAGATTCAGATTTTCCCGTGCAGATTCCATTCTGTACGGGATTTCTTTTTTTCGATGGTTTAAACTGCCGGAATGTGGTTCATACTGATGGTAAATCCAATCATACAGGAGGAATTGCAACATGGTAAAAGGGGTTCATAAAAAAGTGATTGAAGTGCATCAGCCAGACAGTGCGTATTTTGAAAAGGCAATTTTTTATCTCCGTCCGGGCATCACACAACTGCCGCCGGAGCTTGCACAGGCAGCCGCCAGAGAGTATTTGCAGGAACTAGAACCGAACCCGTTGCCGCCGTTTTGGAAGCGGACATTGCCGCTGTTTTGCAGTGCGGTGCTCTCAGCAGCGGCAGCGTGTGCGGTTTGTTTTGCAGTCCTGTAAAATTTCAGAATCAACGGTTGCAGAAAATTTTCCATTTCCGCAAAAACTTTATGAAAACCAGAAAAAAGACCTTGTACTTTTTTTGGAAACATGCTATAATAAAAGTCATGGTATTCTGCCATGACTTTTATTCATTTTTGAAACTTACCAGTCGGAAAAAAGAGGATGTCCGGCTGGCATTTACACCAGAAGAGGACTGAGGAAATTTAGATGAAGCCGGAAAGACAACCAAGAAACCGTACCGCTGCCCCACAGGAAGAAGAAAACCGCATTGCCGGAAGAAATCCGGTCATGGAGGCTTTGAAGAGCGGTACGCCGTTAGATACGATTTATATGAGCGGAAAACAGGGCATTTTAGGACAGATTGCACAGCTGGCAGCCGATCAGGGCATTCCAGTGAAGATTGTTTCAGATGCTCGGTTATCCCAGATGACCCGCCAGACCCATCAGGGCGTTGTGGCAGACGGTGCTTGTGCAACCTATGCCAGCATTGCAGAAATCTTGGAATACGCTGCGGAAAAAGGCGAAAAACCGCTGCTGCTGATTTGCGATGAAATTCAGGATCCGCACAATTTGGGTGCAATTTTGCGAACCGCAGAGGCGGCAGGCTTTCATGGTATCATCCTTCCGAAACGGCGAAGTGCATCGTTGAATGCAACCGTTGCAAAGACCTCTGCCGGTGCAGTTAGCTGGGTGAAAGTGGCGAGAGTCCCCAATTTGGTGGCAGCTATGGAAGAACTCAAGCAAAATGGTATTTGGATTTACGGAACAGATGCTGCCGGAACGGATTATACGCAGACAGATTTTCGGGATGGCACAGCGTTTGTCATCGGCTCAGAGGGAAATGGCATGGGTCGACTGGTGCGGGAACACTGCGACCAGCTGCTCAGTTTGCCGATGTACGGAAAAGTCAATTCCCTGAATGCATCCGTTGCAGCCAGCATTTTTATGTATGAGGCAGTGCGGCAGCGGCGGAATCCATCCGGAAAACCATAAGTTGCAGAATCTGCCGTTCTGCAATCCCCTGCTTTAAAGGAGTGTAACAGCAAAATATGGCAAATCAAAAATTTTCCGTTGAGGAAATTTTAAAAGAATATCAGTCCGACGAAGCAACGAAAGGGAAAAAAGAATCTCCGTCCGGAAAGCTGGAAACACAAAAAATGTTGAATCATGCCGCCGGCAGAAGAAACGTACCACCGAGTACCGAAGCATCTGCGGAGGCGTATTCTTATGCATCCAGCCGCACCAGACAGCGTACCCCGTATTCTCCTTACCGTTCTGAAATGGCGGCAAATATCAATCAAATCAAACAGAATCGCTATCAGCGGCGAACCGATGTAGAAGAGAGCCGAACCGCTGCGTTCCAGACGCTGGAACTCATGCGGCCAAAGGTGTCGTTTGTCCGTTCTCCTGCGATTCGTCCGCAGACCACACCGAATCCAAAGAGCGACCATATTTCAGATTATGATGGTGCAGTTTTATTAGAACAGCCGGAATCTGAACAGAAGCCGGAGCAGCCGGCATATCAGCCAGCGATTCAGGAAATGCAGGATTCCACCCGTGCCAAAGAGAAGAAGCAGGCACAGAAAAGTCGGAAGCCCAAGAAGCGTACCGAGCAATCTTATCAGCGAGAATCACTGACAGAACCAGAACCAGAGTGGCGAAAGGCAAAGACGGAAACATTTCCGGCAATTACGCCAACACAGACCTTGCAGGAAACCTTGCGAGAGGCACAGGAGGCAGTTGCAAAGGCAGAGGCGGAAGCGGCTGCGGCAGTTGCTGCCTTAAAGGCGGAACAACAGCAGCCACAGAAAAAACAGCCGATTTCACATGCATTTGAAACGCTGCTGACCAGTCCCGCAAAACAACAGGAAAAACAGCAAAAGCAACAGCAGGAGAAAAAACAGCCTGTTGCGAAAAGATGGTTTTCTGGGAAGAAACGAGTTCCGCAGGTCAATCATACAGCACCGCCGAGTTATCCAGAGCCTGCGGAGGCGTATCGGCAACCAGTAGAACCACAGCCGAAGCCGTATACATCACCTGTGCAAAAGGTAGAAGAGCCGAAGCCGTATATGCCACCTGTGCGAAAGGTAGAAGAGCCGAAGCCGTATACACCACCTGTGCAGAAAGTGGAAGAGCCAAAGCCGTACACACCACCGGTGCAAAAGGTAGAAGAGCCAAAGCCATATACACCACCCGTGCAAAAGGCGGAAGAGCCAAAGCCGTATACACCGCCAATACAAAAGGTAGAAGAACCGAAGCTGTATACACCACCGGTGCAAAAGGTAGAAGAGCCGAAGCCCTATACACCGCCTGTGAAAAAGGTAGAAGAGCCGAAGCCCTATACACCGCCGGTACAAAAGGTAGAAGAGCCGAAGCCCTATACACCGCCGGTACAAAAGGCAGAAGAGCCGAAGCCGTATACACCGCCTGTACAAAAGATGGAAGAGCCGAAGCCTTATACACCGCCCGTGCAGAAAGTGGAAGAGCCGAAGCCCTATACACCACCTGTGCAAGAACCTGTACAGGAAGAAGCAACAGTTTCGACAACATCAGAACCGCTTGAATCGACTCCGGAACAGAAGCCGAAAAAGAAAAAATGGTGGCAATGGTGGAAAAAAGAAACGCCATCTGTACCGAAATCCGCACAGCCGGAAGAATCATACATGCAGCCCGTGCAGGAAGAGCCTGTACAACCGGAAACGTCCTATATACCGCCTGTGCAAGAACCTGCACAGATAGAAGAATCACCAATTATCACAGAACCAGTTGAACCAACTCCAGTACAGAAACCCAAAAAACAGAAAAAGGCACGGAAGAAAAAAGAAAAGCCGTACAAGCAGCAATTTGCCCAGCCGGAAGAATCGTATACACCACCTGTGCAAGAATATACGCAGCCGGAAGAACCGTATACACCACCCGTGCAAGAATATACGCAGCCAGAAGAACCGTATACACCACCTGTGCAAGAATATACGCAACCGGAAGAAGCGTATATGCCGCCAGTGCAAGAATATATGCAACCGGAAGAATCACCAGTTGCCACGGAATCAGAACTAGTTAAATCAACCCCAATACAGAAGCCCAAAAAACAGAAGAAAGTACGGCAGAAAAAAGAAAAGAAGCCAAAGAAACAAAAATCAATTCCAGTGGAAGGATCCACGTCAGTGCCTGTCACAAATAACGTGCCAAATTCAGAACCGGAATTTGCAGCAGGTTATGCACCAGCGGAACAACCGCTGGAAACCGATTGGACAACAGAAGAATCTTCTCATTCAGGATGGTGGGACGATTCGGAATCGAAAATCCCAGGCTCAAGCGGATTTGACCCGACGGAAGAACCAGCATTGCAGCCAGAAGAAAACGAGTCTTATACAGCAAGATTCAAGAAAGTTGTGGTTCAGGAAAGCACTTATACTGAACCAGAACAGCCGAAAAAACCGAGAAAACCAAAGAAAGAAAAAACGCCACGGGTGAAAGTGCAGAAGCCTGTTCCGCCAGAACCAAAATCCATTCCCAATCAGGAAGCGGAAATTCGGGTCAACATCAATTTATTGCGGAACGCCGTCTTTTTCCGGACAGTATCACTGGCAGTATTGACTGTAATTGGTGCATTTCTTGCCATCGGAGAATCAAGTTATACGCTCTTGTATCCGGCATTATCACAGCTGATGACGGTACGAGGATATTGTTTCCTGCATCTGATTTTAGGGCTGTTGATTTTGTTTATTACATTTCCAACGGTCATCAATGGAATGCGAAAGCTGTTTCATCGAGAGGCAGACAGCGACACGATTGCAGCAATGCCATTGATTCCATGTCTGCTGACCGTTCTGGCAACGATTTTCGTTCCAGAGCCCATGCAGCATAACTTAGTGCATATTTTCTTGCCGGTTTCCAGCTTTATTTTGCTGATGAACTCCATCGGGAAATTATTCATCATTCGCCGTGCAACTCGGAACTTTGCTCTGTTGACGAAAAACTTTGAAAAGTATATTGTCACCTGTGTGCAGAGTGAAACCGCAGCTGAAGAATTGACCCGTGGGGTGGTGCAGGATTATCCGATTCTGGCAACCATCCGGAAAACAAAACAGATGTCGGATTTCCTCCGCCATACGTATGCATCCGATTTAGCAGACCGATTCAGCAAGAAATTAGCACCGATTGTCGCTGGAATTTCCCTGTTGCTGGCAGCTGCTATCACGGGAATCCGCATTGGCGTTCTGGAAACACCAGCAGAAAATATTCCATTTTTCTGTTCTGTTTTGACAATGCTTCTGACTGCCGGATGCAGTGCCGGAATTCCATTGACTGTGAATCTGCCATTAGACCGTGCCTCGAAGCGGCTTTGTCCGCACGGCTGTACATTGCTGGGCTATCAGAGCGTAGACGATTTTTATGACGTAAATTCTATTTTAGTTCCAGCAGCAACGCTCTTCCCGAAGCAGTCCATTACCATCAGCGGTATCAAGAACTTCTCTGGTTTCCAGGTGGAAGAAGCATTGCTGGATGCTGCTAGCATGGTTTATGCTGCTGACAGCATTTTACAGAACGCATTTGCAGCGTTGGTGGAAGAAAAAGATGGCGGGATGCTCTATCAGGTAGAAGATTGTTCCTATGAGGATAACCTCGGAATTTGTGGCTGGATTCGTCACCGCCGAGTGCTGTTGGGCAATCGGGAAATGATGATGGCTCATCATGTTGAAGGTATGCCGACAAAGGTTCGGGAACTGGAAATGACCAGCGGTAGCCAAGATGTTTTGTATTTGTCTGTTAGCGGTGTTGTGGCAGGGATGTTTGTCATTGATATTACCGCTGATCCGATGGTGAAACGTCAAATGCAGCGGTTGAAAGAAGAGCAGATTTCTGTTGTTGTCAAGAGTGTGGATAGTTGTATCACATTGCAGCGATTGACAACACTGTTTGGTGTGCCGGATAGCATGCTGAAGATTCTGCCGTCCGCTGATAATGATTTATATGAAAAAGAAACCGCTCCGCTGCAAGATGTGAGTGCTTCCACGATTCATGATGGTTCATTCTTTGGAACGGCTCGTCTGCTGCTGGAAGCAAGAAGCATCAAACGGGCAGCAACGACAGGCCTATTATTACAAGTGATTGCTGTTATTTTGGGACTGTCCATTTGTATTGGCTATATTCTGGTCAATGGGTATGATAATATTACGTCACAAACCTTGTTATTCTTCCAGTTGGTGATGACAGGATTGACCTTGTTGACCACCCGCTTGAAATAAAGGAGGAAATGGATTTGCGAAAACAACGCAATACCGATGCAGAGGAAACACAATTTGTTTCTGCCTCTGAAATTGCAGCGAAACGCTCTACCGATCAGCTGGATACCCAGCAATTAGATGCGGTACAGACGGAATATCGGGATCGAAACCCATACCGCAGAGAAAAACAGGAATTACACGGAACGCCGATGACTCCGGAACAGGAAGCGGCATCCTATCGGGAACAGCCTTATAACAGCAATTATGGGAATGCATCCCAGCAGCCGTATAACAATGGCTATGGAAACGCATCGCAACAGCCGTACAACAATGGTTACAGGAACGCATCGCAGCAGCCATACAACAATGGTTACGGGAACGCACAACAGCAGCCGTATAACAATGGCTACGGGAATGCACCTCAGCAACCATACAATGATGGCTATGGAAACGCATCGCAACAGCCGTACAACAATGGCTACGGGAATGCACCTCAGCAACCATACAACAATGGTTACGGGAATGCACCGCAGCAACCGTATAACAACGGTTATGGCAATGCACCACAACAGCCGTATAACAATAGCTACAGCAATGCACCGCAGCAACCGCATTATAACACTTATAACAATAATGCCCCTCGGCAAAATTATGCTGGCGGACAGCAGCATTCCGGTTCTTCCTATCGGGGAACTGCAACAACTGCTTCCCCACGTCCGCAGCGGCAGCAAGCTGCACCACCGCCGAAAAAGCCGCCAGTTTCTTCACAGCGAAGTACAAGCCAGCGAACTGCTCCGGCAGAGCCGGTTCGTCAGAAAGCTGCTCGTACTAGAAGCCCAAAAAGTCGAGTCGGTGGCGGCATTTTAGGGAAAGCCATTCGGGCGGTTTTATGGGTGATTATCATTGTGTTTGTGCTGTATTCCGCTGTTTCCTTGATTGGAATCTTGCGAATGCATCGGGAAACTGCAGAAAATCGTGCGAATATCTCGGATGTTATGGATGCTGCTTATGTCAGTAATGTGCTGTTGATTGGAACGGATTCCAGAGATCTTTCACAGGAACGAGGGCGTTCCGATTCCATGATTTTAGCGTCCATCAACAAGAAAACCAGAGAATTAACGCTGACTTCTTTTTTGAGAGATAGCTATGTTTATATTGACGATGAATATGGATATGGCAAGCTGAATGCAGCGTATTCCTATGGCGGAGCAGGGTTGCTGATGGATACCATCGAATCGAACTATGGCGTGCGAATTGATGATTATATTTTGATCTCCTTTGCAGCCTGTGCGAATGTCATTGATGCAGTCGGTGGGGTGAAGTTAGACCTCACTGATGAAGAAGCAGATGCCGTCAACGAAATTCTCATCAGTGAAGTGAATGAGCTGATGGGGGATGACCGGAACGATGATTTGTTAGATTGTGGCGGTAAACAGAAGTTAGACGGCAAGCAAGCACTCTCTTACAGCCGAATCCGTTATGTTGGCAATGCAGACTTTGAACGGGCAAGCAGACAGCGAACTGTGATGACGCAGGTTCTGAAAAAGGCAGCAGTCAATCCGGTTGCCATGGCGAGAATTTTTGTGACAGCATTGCCGGAACTATCCACAAATTTATCTGTTGGAAAATCCTATGGCTATACGTTGCGTGCACCGTTTTTGTTGATCGGTTATCAGTTGAAAACGCAGCAGATTCCAGCAGATGACACCTTTTATGGGGATGATGTTGATGGAGAGTCGGTTTTAAGAGTAGATTGCGATGCAAACCGGCAAGTACTAAAAGACACGATTTACCGAAAATCGTAAAACACATAAAAAAATAACAGCTGGAGAAACACCAGCTGTTATTTTTTTGCCCTTGTGTATAAAACGTGTAAGAATTGCCCATGCTTTTGATGAGGTGAAAAGAAATGAAACGAACCATCAAACTTTGGGAAATCGCATTGCTCATTGGCTGCCTGTTGACCTTGCTGTTTGGCAATCTCTTTCAGGCAGAAAAAACCGTCTCCGATTTACAGCAGCACGTTCTGCGGATGCATATCCTTGCAAATTCCGACAGCGATGCCGACCAGCAATTGAAGTATCAAGTACGAGATGCCCTGTTAGCCTCCTCTGAAACGCTGTTCGGCAGCAGCCAGCCAGAAAGTCGGGAGGCATTGGAAACCACTGCAAAAGCTCACCTGCATGAAATGGAAACGATTGCACAACAGGTCGTGCAGGAGCATGGATATTTCTATCCAGTCAAAGCCGAGTTGGTGACGATGCCTTTTACAGAACGTACCTATGAAGATTTAACAATGCCGGCTGGTACATACGAAGCCATTCGCATTACCATTGGAGCAGCTGCCGGACAGAATTGGTGGTGTGTGATGTATCCGCCACTGTGTATTCCAGTGGCAGAAGATGTTGCTGTACAGGATGAGCAGGCAAAAGCCTATTTTTCCGATGCCGAACAAGATGTGCTCTATCATCCCGAACGCTATCGGGTCAAATGGAAGTTGGCAGAGTGGTTCAAGAAGTGGACAACCTCCGAACAAACAGACCATACAACTTCCCACATTTCAGATCTGCGAACATTCTTTTGAGGTTGATTATTTTGGCATGCGGAAGGAGGCAACTGGAATGCCGTTCTTTCCGTAAACGCCAACATCACACCAGTTCCGCCAAGCGTACCGCATGGATGCTGGAATCCGCACATTTGGTGAAGTCAAGCGGACAAAGTTGTCCCGAAATTCTGCAACTGCCGGATAGTAAACGCCATCCGTTCCAGCCAGTTCAAATACGGCTGCTTCGCCATCCTTTGCAACAACGGGCTGAGAGAATTGCAGAATATATGCACCGCCGGATGCATATGCATTTTTACAGTACGGAGCTTCTGCATCTATCGCCGGAATTGCCCGATAAACCCGATACAGGGCTTGCAGTGCCAGACGGTGTGCCACGGTTCGCTTGTCAGCTGGATGCATGTTGTTGTATTCGCCGCAGTCCATTGTCACGGCTAAGCCTGTGTTGCGGAGTGTCCGGAATACCTGCATTTGTGCTTCTCGCAGTTCTGCCCAGTTTGTACGGGATTCTTCCCCTTCGTAGCTGAACATTGGCAGCTGAACAATCAGGAACGGCATGGTTTCGTCGCCCCAGTCCTTCCGCCAGCGGTTGATTAAGACAGTCAGCAGCTGTGCATAGCTGTCCGGACGGTTGTCATCGTTTTCGCCCTGATAATACCAGAATCCCCGTAGGGTATATGGCATGACTCGGGAGAGCATCGTCTTATATAAGCCGCATGGACGCAACGGGTTGCGGCTGCCCATTGGACCTGGATAGCGGTTTTCACCGCAGCGTTCCAGAACCTGATTCCACTTGATTTTTGGGTTTTCCTGATAGCAGGCAGTCATCCGTTTTTCCCATGCATTCTGGTATGCCAGATATGCGGCGTAATCTGCTGCCATTTCTGCATCGGTCTTTCCCCGGCAGGCGGACAGGTAAGCTGCCCAGTACGGATGTAAGGCAGTGTGTCCGGTCAGGTCGGCAGACGGTACCCAGCAGCTGGCAGAAGTGCCGGTATAGTTGCAGCCAATGACCCCAACAACGACACCCAATTTTTGTGAAAGTTCTTTTGCGGCAAGGTATGCCACGGCAGACCATTCCGCAACATTGGTCGGATTTGGCATCTGCCAGCGGTTTTTCCGTTCGTTCTGGAAATAAGCAGCATGCATGACACCGCTTCTCTGTACATGATAATAGCGAACCCGGCTGCGTTCGCAGCGGGAAAGTTCCAACTTTCCGTTGACAGCATTCTTCACTGGAAATTCCATGTTGGATTGTCCGCCAGCCAGCCAGACTTCTCCGATGGCAACATCCTGAAAATGGATTTCTGTATGGCTGTCTTTTGCGAACAGGCTGAGTCCTGTTCCAGCAGGCTGCGGCGGAAATTGCAGCCGCCAGCTGCCGTCTTCTTTTACAGTGGTAGAAGCATATAATTTTCGTTCCGGAATGGAAACGGTGATAATTGCACCGACTTCGCCGATGCCGAATACAACAATATTTTTTTCTCTTTGCAGAACCATATGGTCGCTGAACACGGCTGCAAGTTGTAGCATATGAAAGACTCCCTTTTGGTTTATAGATTTCATAGATAAAAAAGAACTCACGCTGTTACATTCTGGTTTTATTATACCAGAAAGAACGGGATTCGTCAATCCAAAATCAGAAAGAAGCTGAAAACGGACAGAAAAAGCCAGAGAAAGGCGGTTTAAGATGTGAAATTTCTGTAAAATTTAAAACGGAACGCTTGACATCTTTTCGGTACTCTGTTATAATACTCAGAGAAAACAAAGCAGAGCATCATCGTTCTCACCGTTTGGCTGTTGTCGAAACGGTCAATATTCCCTGTTTCGTTCCGGTTTGTGAAAATCGGTGCGGAAACTGGTGGAAACGAGGTCGAATGATGCGTACTTTTTTGAAAAGTACGCATTTTATTTTTGTTTGAAAATAATATGTTTGGAGGTGCTGGCTATCAGCAAACAAGAGCTGCAAATCAATGAGGAAATCCGGGATAGAGAAATCCTGGTCATTGATCAGAACGGGACAAAGCTCGGAACGATGTCCGCAAGAGATGCACAAAAGCTTGCGTATGAACAGGATCTGGACTTAGTAAAAATCGCCCCGCAGGCAACCCCGCCGGTCTGCCGCATTATGGACTACGGCAAGTATTGCTTTGAACAGCAGAAGCGGGAAAAGGAAGCAAAAAAGAATCAGAAAGTGGTTTCCATCAAGGAAATCCGGATGTTTTCTGCAATCGATACCCACGACTTTGAAACAAAGGTAAATCAGGCAAAGAAGTTTCTGGAGGGCGGCGATAAGCTGAAGGTTTCCGTTCGGTTCCGTAAGCGTGCAATTGCCCATCCGCAGCTCGGAGAAGAACTGCTCAACCGCTTCAAGGAAGCGTGTGCAGCAGTTGGTACTGTTGAAAAGCCGGCAAAAATGGAAGGCCGCAGTATGGTCATGTTCATTTCACCGAAGGCATCCAAGTAAGAGGAGGAACTCGCAATGGCAAAGATTAAGACAAAAACACATTCCGGTGCAAAGAAGCGGTTTAAGGTTACTGCAAACGGAAAGGTAAAGTATCAGAAGACCAATAAAAGACACAGACTGACCCAGAAGGACACCAAGCGGAAGAGAATCGCTCGTACCGTTGGTATTGCTGATGTAACCAATGCACCGGCACTGAAGAAGCTTCTGCCGTATCTCTAAGATACAATCCGCAGAACGGACAGTCAATCGAGAAAAGAGAAACACATAGATATTCGGAGGTAGAAGCAAATGGCACGGATTAAAGGTGCGATGATGACTCGCAAGAGAAGAAATAAGACCCTGAAGCTCGCAAAGGGCTATTTTGGTGCAAAGAGCAAGCACTTCAAGATGGCAAAACAGGCCGTTATGAAGTCTGGCAACTATGCATATGTTGGAAGAAAGCAGAAGAAGAGAGAATTCCGTCAGCTCTGGATCACCAGAATTTCTGCTGCATGCAAGCTGAATGGTATCAACTATTCTCAGTTCATGAACGGCTGCAAGAAGGCTGGCATTACCCTAAATCGGAAGATGCTGTCTGAAATTGCAATCACCGATGCAGCAGGTTTCACTGCGATTGTAGAAAAGGCAAAGGCTGCTCTTTAAGGGGCAAGCTTGGAACACGCTCCGGTTTTTTTGAAAAAACGGGGCGTGTTTTGTTATATATAGGGAAATTTTCAGCAGACAGGAGGCAGAACCGCAATGGAATTCCGCATGACCGCAATTACTGCAAAGGACAACCCTTCCATTCAGCTTTACCGGAAACTGGTGCGGCAGCGAAAAGCCAGAACCCAAAACCAACAGTTTGTGTTAGAGGGGTATCGGCTTGTCACAGATGCCGTGCATTTTTCGAGAAAACTGACCCATCTGTTCCTGACAGAAGCAGCGTGGGAACGCTATCAGGAAGAATTTTGCTCTTTAGAGGCTGATTTGAGAGAAACAAAACGCTTGCTTATTTCAAATGAACTTGCTATGGAGCTGACCGAAACCGAACATCCGCAGGGCGTGTTTGCCATCTGCCAGATGCCAGCGGAACAAGTCCCAATCGTTGCAGAGGGAACGTATCTGGTGCTTTACCAGCTGCAAGACCCCGGCAATATGGGAATGCTGCTGCGAACTGCTGCTGCAATGGGCGTTTCCGGTGTGATTTGCTGCCAAAGCTGCGATTTTTATAGTCCAAAAGTTGTGCGTGCAACGATGGGAGCATTGTTTCATGTGCCAGTGATGCAGATGCCGGATGCAGAAACGGTTTTGCAGAGCCTGCGGGCTGCCAATATTGTTTCCTGTGCCTCTGTGGTGCAGGGCGATGCCGAACAAGTGGGACTTTGTGAACTGGGCAACGGCTGTGCCGTCTGGATTGGAAACGAGGGAAACGGATTGCCGGAATCCGTTGTGCAGCAGTGTGAACGCCGGATTACCATTCCGATGAAAGGCTATATGGAATCGCTGAATGCTGCTATGGCAGCCGGCATTATGATGTGGGAAATGACAAAACCAAGATGAGGAAATCCACATGGAACAGGAAAGTATCTATGATTGGCTCTGGTTGCTGTTGGTATTCGGGGCAGGCAGCCGGAAAATCTGGAAACTGTTAGAACAGTATGAAACACCGCAGAAAGTACGGCAAGTCTTGCAGACGGAAACAGACCTGCCTTTTATTCACGAGCGAGAACAACGCAGCATTCGTTCCATCACAAATGAGCAAATCGGAAAACTGATGCAGAATTGTGCGGAAAAACGGATTGAACTGGTGGCGTACGATGATGAAAATTATCCGGAATCGCTTCGCCAGATTTACAATCCGCCGGTAGTGCTGTTCTATCAGGGGCAGCTTTCTGTGCTGAGTGATTATCCAGCTTTAACCGTTGTTGGAACAAGAAAGCCCAGTTCGTACAGCATCCGCACAGCGGATTTGCTGTGTCGGTGTCTGGCAAAGAGTGGAATGCTGCTGGTCAGTGGCTTTGCGGTTGGATTGGATTCGGTTGCCCATCGGGCAGCCTTGCTTTCCGGTGGAAAGACAGTTGCTGTGATGGGCTGCGGTCTGGATGTGCCATACCCCAAGCCGAACGCTTCCGCAAAGAAATATATCATGCGAAATGGCTTGCTGTTGTCAGAATTTCTGCCAGGGACAGAACCATCTCGGCAGAATTTTCCGATGCGGAATCGGATTTTAGCCGGTGTCAGTGGCGGAACATTGGTGATTCAAGCACCAATTGGCAGCGGAGCATTGATTACGGCGGAACAGGCAATGGAACAGGGCAAGCCTGTTTTTTGTTTACCGCCAGCGGACATATTTGACAATCAATATGCAGGTGTGGTAAAATACCTGCGAGAGGGTGCGATTCCGGTTTTTGCACCGGAAGACATCCTGCAAGAATATGACCACGGCTGTGAACAGCGGTTGATAGAAGTTTCGATGCAAGCTGTTTTAGAGCAGCAGGAACAGAATCAGTTGAAATCTTCGGATTCCTCAGAAGCCACCGCTGCGGTGGAGTTACCACCGAAAAAGTTTGCAAAGCCGAAAGCACAGTCCTCGCCATCCATTCCAGAAAAGCAGCAATCTGCTCCAACGGTTGATCGTTCTGTGCTGGAAACATTAGACCCACTATCCAAGAGAATTATGGAACTGCTGTTGGAACAATCTCCCTTGCACATTGACCAGATGGTTTTGATGTTGCAGGAAGATGCCGAGGAAGTAGCAGCGTGTCTGACAGAACTGGCGATTGAACAGTTGGTGCAGCGGCAGCCAGGGCAGTATTATTGTGTATGTTGAGAAAAACCCGTTCGTTTAGAACTATGTCGCATTGGAATGCGGCAAAGCGGAACAGGAGAAAAAGAATATGTCAAATTTGGTGATTGTAGAATCGCCGGCAAAGGCGAAAACCATTCAAAAATATTTAGGAAAAGATTTTGATGTCATTGCCTCCATGGGGCATATCCGGGACTTGCCTAAGTCAAAATTCGGCGTGGATATTGAAAACCACTTCGAGCCAAAGTATGTGGATATGAAGGGCAAGGAAGACGTCATCAAACAGTTGAAATCCCATGCGGCAAAATGCGATAAAATTTATCTGGCAACCGACCCTGACCGAGAAGGAGAGGCGATTTCTTGGCATATCGCCCAGATGCTGCATCTGGATATGCAGGATAATAATCGGGTTGCTTTTAATGAAATCACAAAGAGCGGCGTGCAAGCAGGGATGGCAAATCCCCATCGAATTGATATCAATTTGGTGAATGCCCAGCAGGCACGGCGTGTACTAGACCGAATTGTCGGCTATCAGCTCAGTCCGTTTCTTTGGAGAAAAGTACGGCGTGGTCTGTCTGCCGGAAGAGTGCAGTCGGTTGCCGTTCGATTGGTTGTTGACCGAGAAAATGAAATTCGGGCATTCCAGCCGCAGGAATATTGGACGATTGACGCAAAGCTTTCCGCAGCAGCTTCCCGAAAAGTCTTTTCGGCAAAGTTAGCAGCTGTAGACGGAAAGAAAGTTGATAAAACAGAAATCTCCAGCAAGGAACAGGCAGATGCCATTGTTGCACGCTTGCAGGAAGCCCCGTTTGTCGTAAAGTCCGTGAAAAAACGGGTGACGAAAAAGCATCCGTCCGCTCCGTTCATCACATCGACCTTGCAGCAGGAAGCCTCTTACCGCTTGAGTTTTCAGTCCAAGCGAACCATGAAAGTCGCACAGGAATTGTATGAAGGCGTGGAGATTCAAGGCATGGGTGCAGTGGGTCTAATTACCTATATGCGTACCGATAGCCTGCGAATCTCAGACGAGGCGAAAAAGGCAGCAGCAGACTATATTTTCTCTGCCTATGGAGAATCCTATCTGCCGCCAACGCCACGGGTCTATAAGACAAAGAAAAATGCACAGGATGCCCACGAAGCGATTCGTCCATCTATGCCGGAACTGACACCGGAGCAGGTGAAAAGCAGCCTGACAACTGACCAATATAAATTATACCGCCTGATTTGGGAACGGTTTATCGCCAGCCAGATGGCAGATGCTCTGATGGATACGGTTTCAGTGGATATTGATGCAGACAACTGCTTATTTAAGGCAAGCGGTTCTACGATGAAGTTCGATGGATTCACCGTGCTGTATGAAGAAACCAGAGATAACAAGGGCGATAAAGATAAATCTGAAAATAAGAATCTGCCGGAACTGCACGAGGGCGATGCATTAAAGCTGCGTGCACTGGATGGCAATCAGCACTTTACGCAGCCGCCGACTCGTTACTCTGAAGCTTCTCTGATTAAGGCGATGGAAGAATACGGAATTGGTAGACCGAGCACCTACGCTCCAACCATCACAACGATTACCGCTCGAAATTATGTAGAGCGAGAGGGCAAACAGCTGAAACCAACGGTATTGGGCGAAGTGGTAACACAGTTGATGAAGGAACTCTTTAAGAACATTGTAGATGTCAAGTTTACTGCCAAGATGGAAAGTGATTTGGATGATGTGGAACGGGGAGAAAAGAACTGGGTGCAGTCGCTGGAACAGTTCTATGGTGATTTCTCTCAGACACTGAAAACAGCTGAAGAAAAGATGGAAGGCAAGCGGGTCAAGATTCCGGACGAAGAAACAGACGAAGTCTGTGAAGTCTGCGGCAAAAAGATGGTCATTAAAATCGGACGGTTCGGGCGGTTTTTGGCTTGTTCCGGTTTTCCAGAATGCACCAATACTCGAAAGATTGTGCAGGAAATGCCGGGCTGCTGTCCACTTTGCGGCGGAAAAATGGTATTGAAAAAGTCCAAGCGTGGCAGAAGTTTCTATGGATGCAGCAACTTTCCGGAATGCAACTTTATGACATGGAATATTCCGGTTGCAGAACAGTGTCCGCAGTGTGGTTCGACCTTGTTCCAAAAGGGCGGCAAGTCCGGCAAGCTGATTTGTGAAAAGCCGGGCTGCGGATTTGAAAAAAATCTTTCAGGCGGAGGTCAGGCATGACAGAACAACGGAAACAGGCAATTGTCATTGGTGGCGGACTGGCAGGCTGTGAAGCAGCATGGCAGCTTGCTCAAAACGGCATTGCCGTTACGCTCTACGAACAGAAGCCGGTGCATTATAGTCCGGCACATCATCGGAATGGTCTGGCGGAACTGGTCTGCTCCAACTCGTTGAAAGCAGACCGTCTGGCATCCGCAGCCGGATTGTTGAAAGCAGAAATGGAACGCATGGGGTCACTGTTGATTCCCTGTGCACGGAAAACTTCCGTTCCAGCTGGCGGAGCACTGGCAGTGGATCGGGATGCATTTTCTGATTTGGTAACGGAACAAATTCGTTCCCATCCGCTGATTACGCTGGAAACTGCAACCATTGACGAAATCCCAGCGGGAAATGTAGTCGTTGCAACTGGTCCTTTAACAGAGGGAAAACTTGCAGAGCAAATCGAACAGCTTTGCGGTACACGGCTGCGGTTTTTCGATGCGGCTGCACCGATTGTCAAGTATGAAAGTCTGGATGCGGAAAAGGTCTTTTTCGCTGCCCGTTATGGCAGAGGAACGGCGGACTATATCAACTGTCCGATGAATCAGGAAGAATACGAGGCATTTTATGAGGCTCTGGTGAACGCAGAACGGGCAGAACTCCACGACTGCGACAAGAACTTTTTCCGAGTCTATGAAGGCTGTATGCCAATTGAGATTCTGGCATCCCGTGGGAAAGATACCATGCGGTTTGGCCCTCTGAAGCCAGTTGGCTTGACTGACCCTCGTACCGGTCGCCGTCCGTATGCAGTCATTCAGCTGCGGCGAGAGAATCAGGAAGGGACGATGTACAACATTGTCGGCTTCCAGACCAACTTGAAATTTGGCGAACAAAAACGGGTCTTTTCCATGATTCCGGGCTTAGAGCACGCAGAATTTGTGCGGTATGGTGTGATGCATCGGAATTCTTTCCTGGACAGCCCACGGCTGTTGGGGGCAGATTATGCCCTTCGCAGCAATCCAAATTGTTTCTTTGCAGGACAGATGACGGGCGTCGAAGGCTATATTGAATCCGCAGCCAGCGGTATTTTAGCTGGTCAGAACTTAGCACGCCGGATGCAGGGCAAAGCCCCGCTGATTTTGCCGAGAGAAACCATGATGGGGGCATTGGCTGCCTACATCAGTGATGAAACGGTTGCACAGTTCCAGCCAATGGGCTGTAATATGGGCATTCTGCCAGAACTGCCGGAACGCATTCGAGATAAGAGAGAAAAATATCAGGCATATGCGGATCGGGCATTGGCAGCATTGGATGCCTATTTGCAGCAGACTGCGGAGAACACAACCGAGGGGGAAGGGCAATGAATATTTTAATCGATGCATTCGGTGGCGATAATGCACCGCTGGAGGTCATCCAGGGTGCTGTTCGTGCTGTGCAGGAACTGGGTGTGACCGTCACACTGGTTGGAGCAGAAAACCAGATTCGCCAGTGTGCAGAAGAACATCATCTCTCACTGGACGGACTGCAAATTCTGCACGCTCCGGCAGTGTTCGACATTCATGAAGAGCCGAGCACCCTGCTGAAACAGCATGCAGATAGTTCGATGGCAGTTGGAATGCAGGCACTGCATGACGGAAACGGAGATGCCTTTGTTTCTGCCGGCAGTACCGGTGCTTTGCTGATGGGTGCAACGTTTCTGGTCAAGCGGATTCGGGGCGTAAAACGAGCAGCCTTAGCACCGATTCTTCCGACAGCAACAACGCCATTTATGTTATTGGATGCCGGAGCAAACAATGACTGCCGTCCGGAAATGCTGGTGCAGTTTGCCGTGATGGGCAGTGCTTATATGGAACGGGTCATGGGCATTCCACAGCCAAAGGTGAAATTGTTGAATGTTGGAGCGGAGGAAACCAAGGGCAGAGAGTTGGATTTAGAGGCATACCGCCTCTTAGAACAAGCCCCGGTGCATTTTTGTGGAAACATAGAAGCACGGGAATTGCCGTTTGGAGTAGCGGATGTGGTCGTTGCCGATGGATTTACGGGAAACATCGCCTTGAAACTGTATGAAGGCATGGGAAAATTCATGGGCAGCCAGTTGAAAGAAAATATTTTTGCCGGAGCAAACGGAAAATTGTCCGCACTTTTGGTGCTGCCGAAAATCAAAGCCCTGACCAAAAAGATGGACTATAAAGCCGTAGGCGGTGCAATGATGCTGGGCGTTCAGAAACCCGTTGTCAAGGCTCACGGCAGTTCCGATGCAACTGCATTTTTCAATGCGATTCGGCAGGCAAGAGATTGTGTTGCCGGAGATATGATTGCAGTAATGACAAAGTTCATGCAGCAGGAACAAGTAAAAAAAGCGTAACAAGCGTTTTGAATCTTATATGATTACAGAAAGGATTGGGCAGATATGGAACAGGTGCATTTCGAGCAGTTTGAAACAGAAATTCGCTATCATTTTAAGAATCGTCATTTCTTAGTTGAGGCACTGTCACACTCCTCTTATGCCAACGAGAAGAAAAAGTGCCGCTGCAGCAACGAACGGCTGGAATTTTTGGGGGACAGCGTGCTTTCCATCGTCGTATCCTCTTATTTATTCCATCAGTTTCCGGAACTGCCGGAGGGCGAATTGACGAAACTGCGGGCATCTCTGGTTTGTGAAAAGGCGTTGCACGTCTTTGCACAGGAAATCCACTTGGGGGATTACTTGCTGTTGGGAAAGGGCGAAGAACATACTGGCGGCAGAATGCGTTCTTCAATTTTGGCAGATGCCTTTGAAGCCGTCATTGCAGCCATTTATCTGGATGGCGGCATGGAAGCCGCAGAACGGCATATTATGCGGTTTATTCCGAAGAATCTGGAACAGCGGGAATCGCTGGGATTCCGGGACTATAAGACGGCATTGCAGGAAGTCATCCAGAAGAATCCGGAAGAAAAAGTGGAATATGTTTTGGTGTCGGAGAGCGGCCCAGACCATGCAAAGGCATTTCAGGTGGAAGTCTGCTTAAATTCCAACGTGATTGGTGTTGGAACAGGCAGAAGCAAAAAGGCAGCCGAACAGATGGCAGCCAAAGAAGCCCTGCGGCTGATGGGCTATGAAAAATAAGGGCAACATCGCCATTTTTGTTCCGCATGCAGGCTGTCCGCATCAGTGCAGTTTCTGCGACCAGCGGAAAATCAGTGCAGCACAGCAGATTCCAACCTTGGAACAGGTGCAGGAAATTTGTCAGCAGGCAATTGCACATCCACGCCGACCAAAACAACTGGAGATTGCCTTTTTTGGCGGCAGTTTTACAGCCATTCCGGAAAAAGAACAAAATGCTCTGTTGGAAGCAGTACAGCCATTTTTAGCGATGGAGGGCGTGACAGGTATTCGGATTTCTACCCGTCCCGACTGCATTACACCGGAGATTTTGCAGCGATTGCAGCAGTTTCATGTGACTGCTATTGAACTGGGAGCACAGAGCATGCAGGATGCGGTCTTGCAAAAAAATCATCGGGGTCACACCGCACAAGATGTGCGGAATGCTGCAAAGTGGATTACAGCTGCTGGCTTTTCGCTGGGACTGCAAATGATGATTGGCTTGGACGGCAGCACGCCGGAACAGGAACGGGAAACTTTGCAGGAGTTGCTCGCCCTGCATCCGGACACCCTGCGAATTTATCCTCTGGTGGTGCTGAAAGGAACGGAATTAGCGGAACGGGTGCAGAATGGCAGTTTTGTCCTGTATGACTGGGAAACCGTTCTGGAACTCTGTGCCGATGCCCTCTGTGCGTGTCGGCAGCAGGGTGTGCGAGTCATTCGCTGCGGACTGCATGCAGAAGATACGGTGCAGTCAGAAGCCATTGCCGGATTTTATCATCCAGCATTTCGGGAACTAGTGGAATCTCGTTTGTGTTTACGGGTTCTCAAGCAGTGGATGCAGCAACATCCGCAGGAAACCATGGCAGAAGTACAGGTTGCTCCCGGCTGGAGCAGTCGGGTTGCCGGGCATCACGCTTGCAATCGGGCAGCCTGTCGGGAAGCTGGGGTTTCACTGCGAATCATAGAAACAGCAGCCATTCCAGCAGGAATGCTGCAAATCGGAAAGGACGGATACGATGTTTTTCAAATCGCTGGAACTGCAAGGATTTAAGTCCTTTCCGGATCGGGTGAAACTGGAATTTGAACAGGGTTTGACCGCCGTGGTTGGGCCAAACGGCAGCGGAAAAAGCAATATCGGCGATGCGATTCGCTGGGTATTGGGGGAACAGTCCACGAAGCTGCTGCGTGGAAATCGCATGGAAGATGTCATTTTCTCCGGAACAAAACGCCGGAAACCGTCCGGATTTGCTGCCGTTACCATTCAGCTGGATAATCAAACTGGTCTGTTTGGAGAATCCTATGGGGAAACGATTGCCATTACCCGAAAGCTTTATCGCAGCGGAGAAAGTGTCTATCAGATTAACGGGAAAGCCGTTCGACTGAAAGACGTGCAGGAACTACTGATGGATACTGGCATGGGGCGAGATGGCTATGCGATTATCGGACAGGGACGCATTGCGGAAATTGTCAGTGCACGCAGCACCGACCGCCGAGAGTTGTTTGAAGAGGCAACGGGTGTTTCTAAGTTTCGCTATAAACGGGAAGAAGCCGAGCGAAATTTACAAGCTGCACAGGAGAATTTAGTGCGGTTGCAGGATATTGCAGCGACTTTAGAGGGCAGAGTCGAACCACTCCGCCAGCAGGCAGAAGTTGCCAAGCAGTTTTTGAAGCTGTCAGAACAGCAGAAAAAATTAGAACTTTCGCTCTGGATGCAGCAGCTGACTGGTTTAGATCAAGAAAAAGCTGCCCTGCGAGATACGCTCTTACAGGCACGAGGGAATGAACAGAATGCTGCATTGGACTTGAAGCAGGCGGATGCGTTGCTGCAAGAACAGTATCGGGAAATGCAGCAGACAACGGTTCGGATTCAGAATCTACGGGAATCGGTACAGCAGGCAGAAGAAACTGCTGCTCAGACACAAGCAGACCTTGCGGTCTGTGCGAATGAACAGCAGCACAACGAACAGCGGCTGATACAGGTTGCACAGCAGCAAAAAGATGCTGCTGCAGCGGAACAAACTGCTACAGAACAGCTGCAAACGCAGCAGGCAGCCATACAGACCTTACAGGAGCAAAAAGCCACCGCCGTCAAAGCCTGTCAGGAACAGGAGCAGTTCCAGAAAGAACTTGCCAAGCATCTGACCGCCGCAGCCGCAGCCGTAAAAGAAGCAGAAACCAAACTGCGTACCAGCTACGGCAATCAGAACCATTCCTTTGCAAGGGCAGAATCCCTTGCCGCACAAATCGAAACGATACAGGCACAGACGGTTTCGCAGACTGCACAGGCAGCCGCTTTGCAGCAGCAATTGCAGGCAGCCGCTGAAACGGAACAGCAGACGATAGACGCTGTTTCGGCAGCAGTCGAGGCGGAAACAGCGGTGCGTGTGGCGTTAGAGGCGGCACAGCAGCAACACAAAACCCTTGCAGCTCATCTGGAACAGCAGCAAGTACAAAATGCCCAGCGGCAGATGCAGTTGCAGACCGCCCAGCAGCGGTTGCAGTTGTTGCAGGAGATGGAACACAATATGGAAGGCTATGCTGGCAGTGTCAAGGCAGTTTTGCAGGCAGAGCATAGCAAGCCGCATGGTGTATATGGAACGGTTTCGCAACTGTTGACGACAGAATCTCGGTATAGTCTGGCAATTGAAACAGCTTTAGGCGGAGCGATGCAAAATATTGTTGTTGCAGATGAAACCGCAGCCAAGGATTGGATTCGTTACCTGAAAACAAAACGAGCCGGACGGGCAACCTTCCTGCCCTTGACTTCTATTAAAGGGCAGGTGTTGAAAGAATCCGCAGTCTTGAAGGAAACAGCAGTCATCGGTTTGGCGTGCGATTTGGTGCAGTATGATGCAAAGTTTCAGAATATTGTGTTCTCTTTGCTGGGACGGATTGTAATTGCAGAAAATCTGGACGATGCCACCCGACTAGCACAGCGGTATGGCTACCGTTTCCGCATCGTCACGCTAGATGGACAAGTGATTAACGCCGGCGGTTCGTTTACAGGTGGTTCTTCCCAGAAAAAAGGTGGAATCCTGACCCGTAAGAATGAACAGCTTGCCTTACAGCAGACCATTCAGCAGTTACAGGAACAGGTACAGGCAGATGCAGAGCAGTTCCGCCAGCAGAAAACTGCCGTACAAAAGCAGCTGGAACAGGTGCAAACATTGCAAAATCAGTTGCACCACGAGCATGCAGAACAATTATTGGCGGCTGCCCGTGCGGAAACTGCAAAGAAGCAGTTCCAGCAGCTGCAACAACAGCTTTCAGAACGGCAGCAGCAACGAAAGCAGCTGTCAGAACAAGTGGCAGCGTTACAACAGCAGCACGCAACTGCAAAGGCAGAATGGGAGCGGGTGCAGGCAGATTTGACTGCCCTACAAGCACAGCAGCAGGAAGCCAAACAGCAGCAGGAAACCTTGTCTGCGGAACAAGCAGCTGTTCGGGAACAGCTGACCACCCGTCAGATTGCAGCGGCAAAGCTGGAGCAAGCATATTTGAGTCAACAGCAGCAGATTGCAGAACAACAAGAGCGGTTGCAGCAATGTAAACAGCAGAAACAGCAATTGACAGAAGCAGAAGCGGCTTGCCAAGAACAGGCGGTTCAATTGCAGCAGCAGGAACAGGAACTGCAAACCAAGCTGACGACCTGTCGGGAACAGATGACGCAACACTGCAAGACCATTGAACAGCTGCAACGGATTCACACGGAACAGGAACAGCGGATTCGTCAGCGGCAAGAGGGCATTCGGGAATTGAGTGCTGCACGGGAACGGGCAGCGGCAGAGGTTGCCCAGCTGGAAACAAAACAACATACATTAGAACAGCAGCGTGACCGAATTGTGCAGCAGATGCGAGAACAATATGATGTGACGTTATCGGAAGCCAATCAGCTGGCAGAGCCGATTTCCAATGAATTGCTTGCCAAGCAGCAGCTGGAAACGCTCCGCCGACAGATTCGGGCATTGGGGCATGTCAATGTGTCTGCGATCGAAGAATATCAGGAAGTTTCCAAGCAGTGGGAATTTTTATCCGCACAGTTGCAGGATGCCACGCAGGCAAAACAGGAACTGGAAACGCTGATTGTACAGCTGACCGCAGAAATGCAACGAATCTTTACAGAACGATTTTCCGGGATCAATCAGGCATTTCAGGAGATTTTCCGAGAACTATTTGACGGTGGCGAAGCATCGCTCTCTTTGTCTGACCCAGACGATGTATTGCATTCCGGCATTGAAATTCAGGTTGCACCGCCCGGAAAAGTGATTAAAAATCTAATTGCTCTCTCCGGCGGGGAACAGTCGTTCGTTGCCATTGCGATTTATTTTGCGATTTTGCGGCAACGTCCAACGCCGTTTTGCATTATGGATGAAATTGATGCGGCATTAGATGAGGGCAATGTACGGCGGTATGTGCAGTATTTACAACGGTTTCGGGATACGACGCAGTTTATTTTGATTACCCATCGGCGGATGGCAATGGAAGCGGCAGATGCTCTATATGGTGTGACCATGCAGGAAGACGGCATTTCTCGTTTGCTGCATATGGAACAGGTACAAGAAGCGGAAGCATAAAAACCAGAAGAAAGGGTGTTGAACATGGGCTTTTTTGGAAGAAAGAAGGACAAAGAAAAAGAGAAAGAAAAGAAAGGCGGTCTGTTCGGCTGGATGAAGCGGAAACAGGCAGACGAGCCGGAACGAGAAGAACAGATTGTGGAACCAGAACCGGAAACAGATACCGATGACGTTGCAGCCCAGATGCTGGCAGAGCGGGAGGCAGCCCGTCAGGCAGAAACAGAACAGTGGCGAGAAGAAGCAGAAGCAGAAATTGCAGCTGACCAAGCAGAAGCAGCTGCACTTGCTGCAAAGGCAGCACAGGACGAGTTGCTGACAGAAGAGGAAGATTCCGAAGCGGATGCGGAGGACGAGGAAGACGAAGACGATGAAGAACCGATTGCTGTAACATTTCAGCCGGAAGAAGCTGAGTCAGAAGCAGAAGAAGCCGAACCGGAAACGGTAAAAGTTGAGCCGGAAGCAGTTGCAGAACCGGAAATGGTAGAAGCTGAGCCGGAAGCAGTTGCAGAACCAAAAATGGTAGAAGCTGAGCCGGAAGCAGTTGCAGAACCGGAAACGGTAGAAGCTGAGCCGGAAACAGTTGCAGAACCGGAAACGGTAGAAGCTGAACCGGAAGCAGTTGCAGAGCCGGAAACCGTGGAAACCGAACCGGAAGAAATTGCAGAACCGGAAACCGTAGAAACTGAACCGGAAGAAGTTGCAGAACCGGAAACAGAAGAAGTTGAGCCGGAAGAAGTCGCAGAGCTGGAAACAGAAGAATCTGAATCGGAAGAACTCGACGAAACAGAAGCAGAAGCATCCGAACCGGAAGAATTCGACGAAACAGAAGCAGAAGCATCCGAACCAGAAGAACCCCAAGAACCAGAAAAGAAGAAGAAAAAGGGATTCTTTGAAAAGATTCGGGATGGTCTGCGGAAAACCAAGGATTCTGTCATTGCAAAAATGCAGTTGGTTTTGAATGCCTTTACCAAGATTGATGAAGACTTATTCGACCAGCTGGAAGAAACCATGATTATGGGCGATATGGGGGCAGAAACTTCCATTGAAATCTGCGACCAGCTCCGTAAGCGAGTAAAAGAACGGGGCATCACCGACCCAAAACAGATTATGGGATTGATTCAGGAAATCATCGGTGAAATGCTGGGCGAAGACCAGACCTTACAGTTACAGACCAAGCCGTCTGTAATTATGGTGATTGGTGTCAATGGTGCTGGGAAAACAACCACCATCGGCAAGTTGTGTCATCAGCTGAAAGAGGACGGCAAGAAAGTTATCGTTGCCGCAGCCGATACCTTCCGGGCTGCTGCCATTGACCAGCTGGAAGTTTGGACAGACCGAGCAGGCGTTGAACTGGTCAAGCATGCAGAGGGTTCTGACCCGGCAGCAGTTGTCTATGATGCCATCGAAGCCGCAAAGGCAAGAAATTGTGATGTTTTGATTTGTGACACTGCCGGACGGCTGCACAATAAGAAAAATCTGATGCAGGAACTTGCAAAAATCAACCGTATCATTGAAAACAAAGCAGCTGGCTGTGATAAGGAAATCCTGCTGGTGCTGGATGCAACCACCGGACAGAATGCCGTGAATCAGGCACGGTTGTTCAAAGAAGTTGCAGACATTACCGGAATCGTTCTGACGAAACTGGATGGCACTGCCAAGGGCGGTATTATTGTTTCCATCAAGAATGAACTGGAAATCCCGGTCAAATTAATTGGAGTCGGCGAAAAGATAGATGACTTGCAGCCATTCCATGCGAGAGATTTTGTCAACGCCCTGTTTGAAACGGAGGAACGAAAGTAATGCAGAAAGAAACTTTGATTCTTGCATCCAACAACGCTGGAAAACTGCGGGAGATGCGGGAAATTTTAGAGCCATTCGGGCTGGAAGTCCGTTCACAGAAAGAAGCTGGTTTTACCGCAGAAGTTGCGGAAACGGGCACAACCTTTCAGGAAAATGCCATCATAAAGGCAAAGGCTGTGCAGGAAGCTTTGCACTGTGCCGTGCTGGCGGATGACAGCGGATTGATGATTGATGCACTGGATGGTGCACCGGGTGTTTATTCGCATCGCTTTGCCGGAGAGCAGGCAACCGATGAAGACCGCTGCAATCTCGTATTGGAGAAGTTGCAGGGTGTTCCGACTGAACAGCGAACCGCTCGGTTTGTCTGTGCGATTTGTTACCTTACCGCAGACGGCGAACAGCATTGTTTTGCGGGCGTTTGCGAGGGCATCATTGGAACAGAGCCAAAGGGCGAAAATGGGTTCGGTTATGACCCGGTATTTGTTGTTGGGAGCAAGACAATGGCAGAGATGACAGAAGCAGAAAAGAATGCAATTAGCCATCGTGGAAAAGCGTTGGCAGCCTTACAGGCATATTTGAAAGGAGAATAAATTTATGTTGACCAGTAAACAGCGTGCAACCCTGCGGGGGATTGCCAGCAGCTATGAAACCATCTTGCAGGTGGGAAAGAATGGTATCGGGGACACTTTGATTCAGCAGGTTTCCGATGCTCTGCGGAAACGGGAACTGATTAAACTGCACGTTCTGGAAAATTCAGAATTGAGTGCCAGAGAAGCAGCCGAACAGCTGGCAGAAGCAACAGAATCAGAAGTGGTACAGGTGATTGGCAGCCGCTTTGTGCTCTATAAGCGGAATCCAAAAAAGCCGGTTATTGATTTGAAGTAATGCGGCGGATTGGAATCTTTGGCGGCAGTTTTAACCCGATTCACAATGGACACTTGCACCTTGCCAAGACTGCAATGGAACAGTTTTCGCTCGACCATGTGTTATTCATGCCGACTTATATTTCTCCATTTAAGCAGAATGCAGCGGATGTTGCGGATGGCGTGCACCGGTTGGCGATGTGTCGGCTGGCAATTGCCCCGTATCCCTGCTTTTCTGTGAGCGATTACGAATTGCAGCAGAAAACCGTCAGCTATACGATTCACACGATTTCCGCCTTGCGGCAGGAATGGACAGATGTGGAACTGGTTTTGCTGATGGGGAGTGATATGCTGCTGCAATTTCAAAACTGGTATCGCTGGCAGGAACTGTTGACCATGACAGAACTGGGCGTGATTGCACGGGAAACAGATGACCGAGTAGTACTGGAGCAGGCAGCACAGGAACTTTCGGCATATGGTACGATTCAGCTTTGCTGTGACCGGGTTCTTCCGATATCGTCTACAAAAATTCGGGAAATGCTGAAAAAAAATCAGGATTGTACTTGCTATTTACCGGAAAACGTAGTAAAATATATTGTATTCCATCAGTTGTATCAGCGGACGGAAGAGAAAGAAAACGGCAAAAGAAAGCAAGGGAATTTCGATGGCAAAAGAATCTGTGATTGAAAAGATGAAACATAAAATGCAGCCACCGCCGCCGAAAGAAGTTTCGATTTCAGAGGCGACCGAATCCATGCGGAAAGTGCTGGAAAAACAGGTCAGTGAAGAAACGATGCGGAAAGAGCGGTATGAACACTCTGTGCGGGTTGCAGCAGAATGCAAGCGGCTGGCACAAATTTACCATGTCAATGAAGATTTGGCAGAGTTTGCCGGTATGGTACACGACATCTGCAAGGACATGAAAGCGGACGACCAGAAAGCATTGATGGAAACTGGAAAGGACGATCTGGACATCACGGAAGAAGAATGGAACACCAAAAAGCTCTGGCACGGCATTGCGGGTGCACAGCTGATGCGGCAGAAATACTGCATGAACAATCAGCATGTATTGGATGCCATCCGGTATCATACGGTTGCAAGAAAAGGCATGACGCCATTGGAGCAGATTGTCTATCTGGCAGATATGACAGAAGCAGGACGGAACTTTATTGATGTTCATACATTGCGGGCAGCCGTCAATCAAAATTTGAATCTCGGCATGTACTACGCCCTGAAAATTTCGATTGCAAACGTATTGGATAAAGGCGGCTTGCTGCCTCGTCATACGATTGAAGCTTACAATCAGTATGTGCAGATTGTGGCAGGAATGAAGGATTGAGCAGGAAGAGAAAGGGGTTTCCAGAGATGGCGAAAAAACGGCAGACGAAGAAAAGCCAGAAAAATACCAAGAAGAAAGATTTGTTTGTGATGATCGGTTCGATTGCCCTGACCGTTGTGTTAGTGGTAACGATGATTTTAAATGCACCGATTATTGATTACCGGACAATTACGAACGGAACGATGAGTACCCGGCAGATTTCGATTATGAAGTATTTTAAGGTCTGGCAGCCGTTGGTACAGAAAGAAGGAACACTCCAGAAGCCGGTCAATACGGATGCTTCTGCTCTGAATCTGAAAGAAGATACAGATGATGCAGACCCAAAAGATGACGGGCTGGATTTGGATCAGATTGTCGAAGGACAATACACCGTGCTTTTTATGGGAATGGATGAAAGTGGAAAGCTGGCAGATGTCAACTGGATTTTCCAGTTTGACATTTTTGCAGGAACGATGAATGTCCTGCAAATTCCGAGAGATTGCTATATGCCAGCGTATGCGAACACCTCTACCAATAAGTTCAACAGCATCTATGGAACAGGGCAGGATGAAACGGTCACACCGATTCAGCGTGCAGTCAATGCCATTCAGGAGAGTTTCGGCTTGGTGATTGACTGTTATGTCAAGCTGAGCTGTACGGATATTGCAAACATTGTGGATTCCATCGGCGGTATTCCGATTGACCTGCCGGAAGAAATCATGTATGAAGCAGATAAAGTTCTGAAACCCGGAAAGCAGACGCTGAACGGACAGCAGGCAGAATGGTTTGTTCGATTCCGTCGGGAATACGATGAGGGCGATATTGGACGTGTAAAGGCACAGCGAATTTTCTTGGCAGCAGCCATGCAGAAATTGTTGGATATGAGCCAGACGGAATTGATGTCGGCGATGCAGAAAATCTATAAGAATGAATGGATTGCAACGGATTTATCGCTGGAACAAATCAGCATGCTGGCAGATTTTGCCGCAAAGCGATTGACCATGGACGGCGTAAATGTCTATATGGTTCCGGGCGAGGGCATCATGTACGAGGGGCAGGCAGTTTATTCGATTCATAAGACCGAAGCGATTGACCTCATCAACGAATATTTCCGCCCGTATCAGAACGAAATGTATTATGATGAGAGTACCATTGTGGAACTGGTTGATGAGAGCAATTATATTGACACCTATTCGGATACAGAAGAAAATCTGGGCGACATCCACAACGGAGATACTGAGGATGGAAAACAGAATATTTACAGCAATGGAAACTAAAGAAAATCACCATCAACACGAAAGGATTATCATTTCATGGAGCAGAAAGCAGTATTAGAAGCAATTGTAAAAGCATTGGACAGCAAGCGTGCCGAAGATATTCAGGTCATCGGTGTGAAGAATCTGACGATTTTAGGCGATTACTTTGTCATTGCCAACGGTACGAGTACCACGCACACCAAAACGCTGGCAGACGAAGTAGAATACCAAATGACAAAGCTGGGCATCGAACCACTGCACCGGGAGGGCAGAGGAAACGGTTCAAACTGGATTGTACTGGATTATAATGATATTATTATCCATGTATTCTATAAGGAAACCAGAGCATTCTACCAGCTGGAACGGCTTTGGGCAGACGGCGAAAAGATGGATGTAACTGCTTGGTTAAAGGAAGACTAATGCAGGAAAAAGGAGGCATTTTCTATGGAAAACGGAAAGAAAATGATTACAGTTGTTGGAGCATACATGATTTTAAAGGGCATTTTGAATCTGATTTTGGGATTCAGTGCCAGCAATGTGGTTTCCCTGCTGTTTGCAGCAGTTTTGATTTTTGCAATGCTGAAACGGATTCCATATAGCCAGTATGTAACAGCCATTTTTCTGGCACTGATTTTCTTGGTCAACCTGCCGGCGAACCTGTCCAATTTGGGTTCAAACTGGATTTATCTGGTGGAAGGCTTGCTGGATGTCGGTGCAGCTGCCATTTTGGCATTCCATAAAGATGTAAAAGATTATTTTGCAGGTTAATGCAAAATAATCTCATGAAAAAACAAGAAAGAGGATGAAGCAACTATGAGCAAATATGACTTTACTGCCATTGAAGCAAAGTGGCAGCGGTATTGGGCGGAGCATGACACGTTCCACGCAGAGGATGATTATACAAAACCGAAGTTCTATGCACTGGTCGAATTCCCGTACCCATCCGGTCAGGGTCTGCACATCGGACACCCAAGACCGTATACCGCAATGGATGTCGTTTCCAGAAAGCGGAGAATGGAAGGCTATAATGTTCTGTTCCCGATGGGTTGGGATGCATTCGGTCTGCCGACCGAAAACTATGCCATCAAGCATAAGATTCATCCGGCAATCGTAACCGCAAACAATGTTGCAAGATTTAAGTCGCAGTTGCAGGCACTGGGTATGTCCTTTGACTGGGATCGGGAAATCAACACGACTGACCCGAATTATTTCCATTGGACACAGTGGATTTTCTTGCAGATGTTCAAGAAAGGTCTGGCATACAAGAAGGAAACAGCGGTCAACTGGTGTACTTCCTGTAAGGTCGTTCTGGCAAATGAAGAAGTTGTTGGCGGCGTTTGCGAACGCTGCGGCGGCGAAGTTGTACAGAAAGTAAAATCTCAGTGGATGCTGAAGATTACAGAATATGCACAGCGGTTGCTGGATGATTTGGATGAAGTGGATTATCTGGAAAAGATTAAGACCGCACAGCGGAACTGGATTGGACGTTCTACCGGTGCAGAAGTAGACTTCCAGACCACTGCTGGTGATGCACTGAAAATCTATACCACTCGCCCAGATACCCTGTTTGGTGCAACTTACATGGTTATTTCTCCGGAACATCCGCTGATTGAAAAGTGGGCAGACAAGCTGGAAAACATGGATGAAATCCGTGCATATCAGGAAAAGGCAGCTAGAAAATCCGACTTTGAACGGACAGAAATGGCAAAGGAAAAGACGGGCGTTTGCCTGAAGGGTGTTCGTGGTATCAACCCAGTCAATGACAAGGAAATCCCGATTTTCGTTTCGGACTATGTTCTGATGAGCTACGGAACAGGTGCAATCATGGCAGTTCCGGCACACGATACCCGT
>OFMV01000658.1_pt1 | contig 30748 bp, 20 predicted proteins | sample 1541881 | NCBI WGS metagenome assembly OFMV01 (sample SAMN04209220, study PRJEB22552) | human gut metagenome | biome: gut; material: feces | host: Homo sapiens | place: USA: Oklahoma
CTGCTCTACTCTCTGTTCCAGCTCTTCCTTCTGCTGCTCCAGGGAATCTGCCGTGAACTGTGCCTGCTCCGTCAGCTGCGCATAATAGACATATCCGTAAGTATCATCTGCTGCGTCCGTACTGTTCAGGCTGTATTTACAGTTCGATAATACCTGTGCCGCATCCTCATAGGCTGCCGTTACTTCCTCCAGCTGTGCCCGGTAATCTTCCAGGCTGCTCTTCGCCTGCTCCAGTGTGCTCTCCGCAGAATCCACCGTATTCTGAAGCTCCTGCAATGTAGTACTGTACTCGGTGTCAATATAACTGCCGTAAGCAGTGCTGCTGTCATAAGTGTATTTTGCCTGTTGTTTTGACAGGGTCTGGTCGGCTTCCACCGCCTCCAGATCCGCTTTTGCTTTCTCAACGTTAGACTGCAATTCGTCTTCCAGGTCGGAGACGCTGTCTTCTTCCAGCAGGTACAGGGGATCTCCCTCGGACACCTGCTGCCCCACAGAGACCACTACCTCCGCCACGGTCAGAGTAGAATCATCACCGTTGCTGCCAGAGCTGCTGCCTCCCATATTGAAGATCTGCCCAAACATGTCTAAGCCTCCCTGGGCTCCGCCGCCGGAAGCACTCATGCCGCCAAAACCACCAGAACCAGAGCTGCTGCCGGCAGTACTACCGGAGGCGCCGCCAGAGGAACGGCTGCCGGAAGTATCCGTTCTCTGCAGGGCACTCATATCCAGATCAAAGGTCTGATCCACCGTACCGATATCCACAGAGCCGCTCTCCGTCACACCTTTGACCAGTGTCCCATATTTTACCGTGGTCTCTTTATAGATGACTTCCGTATCGGAACCACCGGAGAGACCAATGGCACCAGCCACTACAGCGATCACGCAGACACCACAGACACCTGTGGTGACCTTGCGTTTTTTAGACCAGCTTTTCCATGATCCGATCCGGCGCATTTGATTTCTTATATTTTCTTTGATCTTTTTCCCATTTTCATTCTGCTTCATAACTGTTCCCAATCATTCCTGTCTGATTTTCAACATTTGCTCCATCCGTCTGATTTATTGTCCTCCGGGACCGCCCGGCATTCCACCGCCGAAGTTGCCGGAATTACCACCCCCGGGACCACCCTGTGGCATGTCACCGCCTCCCGGCATCTGCATATCCTCCGACATCCCGAACTCCGTATCACTGCCCACTGCGGTATCAGAACTGCTGCCGGAATCAGCAGTCTCCTCCGTACTCTTGACTTCTTCCTCGGAGCTGACTTTACTTGCCAGGTAGATGGTATCGCCCTCTTCCAGTCCTGACAGGATCTCAATGTCCACACCGTTGGTAATGCCGGTCTCTACCTCTGCCAGTTCCCTGCCACCCAGTGCTGTCTTACGATAGACATAGGTCTTGCCGTTCTCTTCTACGATCGCCTTACGGGATACATAGAGGACATCTTCTTTTTCTTCGGTAACGAAGATCACATCTGCCGTCATGCCGCCGTAGAGCTGCTCCAGTTCACCTTCCACGCTGATCTCCACAGTATAGCTTACCGTGTTGCTGTAATCGGAAGTAGCCGTGGTATTGATGGAGAGAATGCTTCCGGTATAGGAATCCTCCGGGTATGCCGTAAAGGTGATATCTACCGCATCTCCAACCTTCAGATCCACAATATCCTCCTGGGTCACATCCACGGAGATCCGCATGTCATCCGACGTTGCATAGGAAGACAAAGCTCCTGTCGTCGTCAGGCGGTCTCCCGCTTCGTAGCTGACCTCTGTGATCACACCATCTTCTGTGGCATAGAGAATACCATCACTTCCGACAAAATCTTCAAAGGCCTGTAACTGTTCTTCCCGTTTTTCCTTCGTCTCTTCCGCTTCCTGTAAGGTCTCCTTCAGATCTTCCACGGTCGCATTGTAAGTGGTCTGGGCGTTCTGCCCGGTGATCACCGCTTCCTGATAGGTCTCTTCTGTATCCAGCTTATCGATTTTTTGCTTTGCCTGTGCCGCTGCCAGCTGGTTCTGCAGATCGGTAATAGCACTTTCATTCTCCGATAAAGCATCCTCTGCCTGCGTCAACGCTGATTTTGCCTGCTGGTATTTGGATCTGGCACTGAGATAACCATTCTGGATCGTCATAAAATTCACTGTATTATCGGTTCCGGCGCCTTCATAACCTTCTTTTGCCGCTTCATAATCTTCCAATGCATCCTGATAATCTTCCTGAGTTTCTGTCAGCTTCTCCTGCAGAGAAGCTGTATTCGCCTGCTTCTGCTCCAGCTGTACCTGCAGAGATGCCACTTTGTTCGTCACGCTCGTACCGGAAGTATTGCGGATGGATGCCGCATAGGAAGCACTGATCTTCTGGGTATCGTAGTCGGTCTGGGCTTCCAGCAGGGACAATTCATAGGTACTCTCTGCCTCCGCATAGTCTGCCTGCGCCTCCACTACCGCATTCTGCAACAGCGCCCGAACCGCCTCCACGCTGTCTTCCGTGAATTTCAGCAGTTCCTCGCCTTCGGTGACACGCTGCCCGCTGGCAGCATAGATCTCCTCTATCTTCAGATATTTCTGTACGGTATCATCGTCATCTTCCTCACTGTCATCCTCGTCATCGTCACTGACGTCCAGATCCAGATTGTAATCTATGGATTTTGTGTTGTATTCCAGAGAGCCGCTCTCAGTAACACCTACCTTTAAAGTACCACGCTCCACGGTCTCTTCCTTGTAGATCCACTGTTCTTTCTGAAGTAACGGTGCGATGAACACGGTATAACTGGCCGCCAGAATCAGCAGAAACAGTGCGATCCCCGCCAGGATCAGTTTTTTCTGCTTCTTCGTGAGGGATTTCAGTTTATCAAAATGTGGGCTTTTTAATTTCATGACTGTGTCTGTCCTCCCTGCATACTCTGTCTCTGCTGTAACTGCTCGATCTCTTCCTCCGTCATGCCGAAGACTACGGTGACGGATTCGTTGGCACTTAAACTGTCCTCCTCATCTTCTACATTGATCTGTACCGTCACGCTGTAAGTGACACTGGTACGGCTGCTAGACGAGGATACCGGATCAATGGCTGTGATCACACCGGTATATCCGCTGCCTGCGGAGGACTGCACATAAGCACTGTCGCCTACAGTCAGTTTTGTAATATCCGACTGATCTACCGATACGGTGACCGTCAGCTCCTTCGGATTGCTGTAAACGAATACCACTGCATCGGAAGTCAGAGCCTGCTCCGCCCGCACCATGGTCCGCAGGATCGTTCCGTCCTCCGAGGCATAGAAATATCCGTCTCCCACACTGCTTTCAAACAGTTCCAGATTCTCTTTGGCATCTTCATAAGTACTTTTCAGAGCTGCCAGATCGGACTTAACTTTTTCCACCGTAGTATTATAATCGCTCTCTGCCCGTTCTGCGCCGGACAGGGAAGTCTCATAGGTCAGCTTTGCCTGCGCCTGCTGGATCTCATAATTTTCCTTCGCCTCCGTGACGGCCTGTTGGAGACTGGAAAGCTTTAACTGCAATGTCTGTAAGTTAAAAGAAGCATTGGTGACTGCATCCTCATATTTATCTTCTGCTTCCTCCAAATCTTTCAGATTTTGTTCCAGAATACTGTAAAGAGAAGCCAAAATGCTGGCGTTGGAAGTTCCGCCGCTCTGAGGCTGCGCATTATTTCCGGAAACATCAGCACTCAGCTGCGTTGATCCACCACCACTGCCGGTGACCTGAGACCAACTGATGCCCCACTCATCCATCTTGTCCGTCAGGGCTTTCAGGTTCTCATCATAGATTGCCTGATATTCATCCACCTTGAAATAGCTCTTATAGGAACCGTCATTCACATAGGATTCATACTCTGCTATATCATCCTCCGCATCCTGCAATTCCTCTTCCGCCCTGGTCACAGCACTCTGCAGACTTGCTACCGTCTCATCATAGACATCCTTAGCCTGTTGTCCGGTGAGAATGGCACTGTCTCTCGTATACTCCGCTGTGATCAGGTTCTGCTCATATTCGATAGCTCCGGTACGATACGCAAGCTCCGCATCCTCCAGCGCTCTCTCCAGTTCTTTTCTGGCTTCCTCCACACTGTCCTCCGTAAGCTTTAAAATCTTATCTCCTGCCGTTACCTCTTCCCCGGAGACCGCGTAGACTTCCTCGATCTCTAACTCTGTTGTCAGATTTTCCACGTCAAAGCTCGCCTCCGTGATACCGACATTGGTAACACCTGACGCAGCAATCATATCCTCCGTGAAGGTCAGTCCCGCCATATTACCCGGCATGGAAAATTCCGACTGACTGTTGTTTTTATGTAATATCACCACTGCTGCCACAGAACCGCCGCCCAGCGTAAGTACCAGTACCAGCGCAACGATGATCCATTTTTTGTTTTTCTTTCGGGAAAAAAATATCTGTTTGATCTCTTTGTTCTTCACGGCGAACCTCCAATTGCTATTCCGTCCAATTTCCGTTGTTTTCTCAAGTATAGTTGGATTTTGTATTGAAAAAGTGTTCAGTCTGTGAAAAATCTGTGTCCTGTAGAAGCTTTTCCCCCTGCCTGCTTCTATGTAATTACGCAAATTAAGCACAAAAAGAAGGCCCTGTTGGAGGCTGCTTTCGCAGAAGTCTCTAACACTGCCTTCTATTATAAACTCATGTATAAATTCACAAATTCGTGCTATCGCACTAATATGCCCGGGAAAACAAATCACCTCTTCACAGCCATTTGTTTTCCCTATAGCTTATTTATTTTTCCGGGAGATACAGATATCCTCCAGATTCTGCGCGCTCTCCGGTCCGATGGGTCTGCCGCCCGTGATGATGCCCCATCCTGCACGGATCCTGATAATATCGTCGATCTGTCCCTGGGACAACAACGTCTTCTTCCCTAAGATAAAGTTGTTCATCATCAGGATCTTCGCATAATATTCCGTGGTCTCCATGCGGTAATATGCCTGCATGAGGTTATCTCCCCAGGTCAGCGCGCCATGGTTTGCTAACAGTACAGCATTGTATTCCCGGCAGTAGGGTGCCACCGCTTCCGGCACTTCCTCTGTGCCGGGCAGGGCAAAATGCACTAGCGGCACACAGCCCAAGGACAGAACCCCTTCCATCAGCACCGGTTCTTCCAGACTGATGCCCGCACAGGCAAACGCCGTCGCCGTCAGAGGATGTGCATGTACCACGCCTTGTACTTTCGGGTTCTCCTTAAATACCCTGAGGTGCATCTTGATCTCGCTGGAAGGCTTGTGCGTTCCCTCCAACACATTCCCCTCCAGATCCAGCTTAACCAGCATGTCCTCTGTCATGAAGCCTTTCGAGACTCCCGTGGGTGTCGCCCAGATCTCGTTATCCCCCACCTTACAGGAGATATTCCCGTCATTCGCCGCCACGAAGCCGCCCTGATACATCCTCCGGCCTACCTCCAGGATCATCTGTTTTGCCTGTACATCTGATATATATTCCATACTAATCTCCATTCCGCAGACGATTCCTTCCGTCGGAGGAATCCTCCTTTTCCGTTCCGGCATGCAATAATATATTACCTTATTGCCCTTCTCCTTGTCCAGCTGATATTCCCAATAATTTTTTATGCATGCTTCCTAACATATTCTTTCGTAACTGATTATCTTTCCCTAGGTATTGTACCAAGTCGCTGGTGCGACAGCCAGCCCTAAGTACATCAATCCACTACTTTTTTACCTGTCAATACTGCATTATATCTTTGATCTCACCTTCCTTTAATTGCAGTCTTTTTTCGGTCTCCTTATATTTCACCACAGTATCCACATCCGAATATGCAGTAAAAACGGCACCAGTGATTCTTCCGTCTTTCCAGCTCATGGAAAGTTCCAGATTTCCTATCAGATGCATTCCCCGTACGGAGCCGGTCTTCCATGCAGCCGGCAATGCAGGGAGAAGCAGGATTCTCTCCTCATTGCTCTGAACCAGCATCCCATTCATGGCAGCGCAGATCCCAAAATTGCCGTCAATCTGGAACGGAGGATGTTTGTCAAACAGATTAGGATAGGTCGAGACCTCCAACATCTTCCGGATGTTGTCATATGCTGCTTCAGCATCCCACAGGCTGACATAGTGATTCGTGATCCATGCCCTACTCCATCCGGTATGTCCGCCGCCGTGGGACAGGCGGTATTCCAGGGTCTTGCGGCAGGCCTCAGCCAGTTCCGGGGTGCCGTCTACAGTAATCTCTCCGGCGGGGTACAGCCCATACAGATGGGAAATATGGCGGTGTCCGGGTTCTGCTTCCTCGTATTCCTCCATCCATTCCATCAGGCGTCCGTCACTGCCGATCCTGTTTGGCGGCAGTCTGTCGTATATTTTGCGGATTGTTCCCATCAGTTCCTTTATGTCACCGACTTCCGGAATCTCACAGGCTTCCGGTACCTGTTCTCCCAGTTCCTTCCAGGCTCCCAGGCATCCTCTGAACAGATCTCTCAGAATCTGATTGTCCATGGTTGCACCGATGCAGCAGCATCCTTTTTGTCCATTCGGCAGGATATATGTATTCTCCGGTGAAACAGAAGGATTTGTCACCAGATATCCGTCTTTTTCTTCCAGATAATCCACAAAGAATAGTGCTGCCTCTGCCATGACAGGGAAAGCTTCCCGTAAAAATACCAGATTCTTTGTATAGCGGTAATGCATCCATAGGTGCGTACACAGCCATGCTGCTCCCATCACCCAGTAAGTCCCGGGATACCATGTATCCTGTGGTGCGGTATCTCCATGAATATCCGTATTGTGATGCGCCACAAATCCCCGGCACCCATACATTTCTCTGGCGGTATATCTGCCGTTCTTCTGCACCTTTTTTAACAATTCAAATAAGGGAATATGACACTCTGGCAGATTGCAGTTTTCCACATGCCAGTAGTTCATCTCTGTATTGATATTGATGGTATACTTACTGTCCCATGCCGGGAAAAATTCATAATTCCAAAGTCCCTGCAGTGTGGTCGGCAGTCCTCCCTCCCTGCTGGCAGCAATCGTAAGATAGCGTCCATAATCATAGAGCAGTTTCATCAATCCCACGTCTTCTGTCTGTTCTGTTTGCTCCTGCTTCCCTTTCCGAAGTCTCTCAAGGCGCAGATCCGTAGGCAGATTCTCGTACCGCTCTGCGCCTTCTACTTCAAAAACAAAACGGTCATATAAAGATTTATGATCTGCCACATGCTCTGCTTTAAGGGTATCATAAGACAGAAGCATCGCCGCCTTTAGGCGCTGATCCATTTTCTCTGCCAGAAGTGTCTGCATTGCCATCTGGTATAGGAACTCTGTTCTTGCAGAGCCAGTCAGTTCTTCATCCAGCCCCACAGGCAGTTCCCTGCCAGCTTTCAGATACGCTTCCGCATACCGATCCTTTTCTGGTGTACTGTAGTGATAAGTGGAATCTGCAGTAAACCACAGCACCACTTCCTCTGCCCCTTCTGCCCTCAGACATTCCCCCTGGGTCAAAATCCGTCCGCCAGTAGACACAGCACGCAGTTCCATGGCAAATTCATATCCGCCTCTTCCCAGATTGCCATAAAGTCTTATGCCATTCTCTCCAACCTTACAAGTTCCATCAAACCAGCTCTCTCTTCGAAGTTTCGCCAGAAAATTCACTTTCCCCTTGCCCCTTGTGCGGAAGCGCATCACCAGACAGTCCGCCGGGTGAGAAGCAAATATTTCCCTCTCATATATACTGTCACCAACAGTGAACTCTGTCCGGCAGATTGCCGTTTCCAGATCCAGACATCTCTCATAATGTTTTGTTCCTTCACAGAGGATCATATCCCGCAGTTTACCGCTTTTCCGTTCTCTGCCGCCTTCGATCCCATCAAAGAAAAATTGTACATCCCCAAGTGTCTGATAAGGATGCATTCCTTCCGGGCAGGCCGATAATGCGGTCTCCATCAGATGCTCAGCCTCCGGAATTCTGCCGTCCCGAAGGAGTTGTCGTATCTTCGGCAGGTTTGCTTTTGCATCGGGATTGTGACGGTTTACAGGTCCACCCAGCCAGATGCTCTCTTCATTTACCTGGAGCCGTTCTCTGTCCGTACCTCCGTAGACCATGGCACCGATTCTGCCATTTCCTATAGGAAGAGCTTCTTCCCATTCCGATGCCGGATGATCATACCATAACCTACTCATGCCATTTCTCCTTTTTTCCTGTTATTATATATTTTTTTGCACACATTTCCCTGATCCTGACTGTATTCTAACATGTTTTTCTTAACAGCAAAAGCATCCGCTTACCGCCGATGCTTTTGCTCCTGTTCTTATCAGCTGCCTTATTCTGTTACCACACCTTTTTGTAACATGATATTGGCATATAGTGCACTCTCTCCGGTTGCAATAATGGCATAGACCTTTTTTGCCTCCTCATAGAAGGCAAAGCGCTCGATCTGTCCAATGGCACTGCCACCTCGGGAATCGTGTTTTGCGATGATTTTTTCATAATTCTCCCAGATCGGCGTCTCCACCGGATCCCCGGGCATCACCTCCATCAGATTCAACGGATGCTCCACATAACTATCCAATGGAAACACCTGCAAAATGGCATCCAGAATCTCAGTCGTACCATGTCCGTCCATCCGAATCACGATTGCATCCTTCCCCATGGACTCAGCCGGAAAATTACCGTCTGCGATAACCAGTCTGTCACTGTGTCCCATTTCACAAAGTACCTTTAATAACTCGGGAGATAATATCTTCGGAATTCCTTTTAACATGCGCTTACCCCTTTCATGACGTGATTTCTCCGTCCACATCCCACAGATCCTGCCAGTCGGTTGCGCCGGGCCACAGAAATACCTGACCTTTGATCAGGCGGCAATTCTTGTCTGCTTTCCGGATTGTCTCCATCTCTTCCTCTGTCAAGGGATCTTCTGTGATGCATTTCAGATTATCCACATATTGATATTCCTTTACTGAAAAAGGAATCGGAATCTGTCCTCTCTGTACCGCCCACTTCAGGCAGATCATAGCAGGATGTACGTGATGATGCTCCGCAATCTCCATAATCTCCGGCATCCGGGTATCTGCTATATCCTCTGCCGTCCGGTCTCTCTCCGGTCTGGAGGGAGATCCGATGGGGCAATAACCGATGAGTTGAATCCCCTGTGACAGTGCATAGTCATACAATTGCGGCTGCTGAAATCCGGGATGCAATTCCATCTCTAAGAACATCGGCTGAATCCTGCACAGCGGCAATACTGCCTGAAGTTTCGGTACTGTCATATTAGACATGCCAATGTATTTTACCCTGCCTTCTTCCACCAGTGCCTCACACTGTCTCCAAGTATTCAGAAATTCTGTCACAGAAAACGGCCTGGAATCCGGATTACGGGAATCTCCGTCACAGCCGGGAGCATGATAATTGGGAAAAGGCCAGTGCACCAGATACAGATCCAGATAAGATACCCGCAGATCCTTCAGGCTCTTCTCACAGGACTCCTTCACTCTATTGTGCATATCATTCCATACTTTGGAGGTGATAAACAAATCCGCTCTGTCCACGATTCCTTCTTTCAGGACACGCTCGATGCTCTCTCCGATACGATTCTCATTCTGGTATACGGAAGCACAGTCGATCATACGATATCCTGCCCGGATGCCGCCATATACAGCTTCTGCAATCTGATCGCTGTTATATTTATCGGATCCGAAGGTTCCAAGTCCGATTGCCGGTACCTTAGATCCGTCCACCAGAGTCCGCTTTGGGATCCGGCTCTGTTCTATGATTTCTGCCATATGATAACCTTTCTTCCCTTAGTCTTCGGGAAATACCACTGCTACCTTGCCACAGTTTCCACTTGCCATCAGTCTGTAAGCTTCCCCTGCCTGCTCCAGAGGGAATTCGTCCGTGATCAGATCTTCCGGATGAATTCCCCAACGCACCAGTCTTTCTACCAGTTCTTCCATTCTCCACAGCGATGTTACCCAGCTGCCGTAGATTGTCTTCTGACCATGAATAATGTCCGGACTGGGATTGAAGGTACAGGTACCTCCCTCTCCCACGAATGCGATCCGGCCCCATTCTCTGGTAGCACGGATTGCCAGCTGTCTTCCTGGATCACTGGCGCTGGCATCGAACGCTCTCTCCACACCATTGCCGTTTGTCACTTTCATGATCTGATCATAAGCCTCATCCGGTGCAAATACATAATCAGCCAGTCCCATCTTCTTCGCCAGTTCAATACGGTACGGATTCGTCTCTACGCCGATGAGCATATTGGCTCCCAATGCTTTTGCCAACATCAGTGTTGCCAGGCCGACAGGCCCCAGACCGGTTACCAGTACTGCATCATTGCCGCTGACACCTACCTTTTCGATAGCTTCATATACGGTACCGAAACCACAGGCCACCTGTGCTCCATCCTTGTAGGTCAGTTCATCTGGCAATGCGATCAGATCCTTCTCATCTGCCAGAATGTACTGTGCCATGCCACCGTTTCTCTGCCATCCGTATGCCTGACGGAATTTACTCTTGCAGGAAATATAATAGCCTCTTCTGCAATCGTTACATACACCACATCCGGAAATGTGATAAATAATAACACGGTCGCCCTTCTTGAATCTCTTCAGGCCTTCTCCTTCCTCTACGATCAGACCACAGGGTTCATGACCTGCCACGGTTCCGGGAATATAGCCTTCCGGACCTTTTCCCACATGTTCCCTGTAGATGCAGCGGATATCACTGCCGCAGATAGTTGTAGCCATTGCCTTGACCACAACCTGTCCATGTCCCGGCTTCGGCATATCGAATTCTCTAAGTTCTACTGTGCTGTTGCCCGGAAGAATTGCTCCCATCATCTTTTTCTGTTTCATTTCCTGTCTGTCCATCTGTTAACCTCCTTAAAAATAAAATATTATATGTTCTTCTGTCATATTTTCTCTCCCCGTGTGGGTTGCTGTGATACATTCATTCTAATCCTACAAATATACGATTAATAGACATATTTGCGACATAAGTTGTGTGTATTTGTCGTGTTATCGTACTTTTTTATTTGACTTTTTTCTTTGCCGTTGCTACACTTAATATCATCAGACAGGTCACAGTAAATCCGGACAGCAGGAGGCTCCATGAATCAGGCAACGAACAATACCATCTATGGTCTCGATGTGAAAACCACTATCGACAACACAACTTTTCTAATTCTGAATATTGCTTTCGAACACTTTTTTAAGCCACTGCCACGCCACAGCCACGGTAACAACAGCTATGAACTGCACTACATCCCTAATGGGCTCGGGCAGGCAGTCATTGATGGCAGTTCTTATGAGCTTACGCCTGGCACACTATATATGACAGGCCCCCATGTGGAGCACGAGCAGATTCCAAGCCCTATGGATCCCATGACGGAATATTCTATCTATTTTCAGTTGCAGGAAGAAGATGCTCTCCTCGTTTTTTCCGGCAGCACTGCGGACAAATTTCTGAAAAAAAGATTCTGGATTGGTCCGGATACCCAGAATCTTGGTGTACTGATGGAGCAGCTCTTCTATGAATTAAAATATAAATATACCGGTTACATGATTCAGGTAGAGGCTCTGTTACAACAGTGTCTTGTAAAAGTTGTCCGTAATTACGAGGGAAACCGTTTCTCTAAACAGCACTTTGCTCCCTCCAATCTCATTGACGGTAAGACCTTGATCATCGAACGGGCCTTTCTCTATCATTACGAGACCATTACTCTGGAAAACCTGGCAAAGACTCTTGGGTTAAGTGTCCGCCAGACGGAACGGTTCCTGAAAAAATATTACGGCAAGACCTTTCAGCAGAAAAAACAGGAAGCCCGAATGTCTGCGGCAAAAATCTATCTGACAGACAAACGCCTGAGCATCACTCAGATTGCGGAGAAACTGAATTACTCCACATCCCAGCATTTCACCCAGGCGTTTAGACAACATTACGGCATCACTGCCAATGAATACCGCAGGCAGCTCCAGGATCCGGTGGATTAAATCCAGATCCTGCGCAGTTCTCCCTGTTTTAGATAATAACATGCATCGTATTGCAATACCGGGCAGGAAATTCTGACCTCCTGATCCTCATAAGCTTCCAGTTCTGCTTCCAGTATCTTCTTTTCCAGATCCCATGCAAGTCTTCGGATGCAGACTCTTGTTCTGGCCATCAGACCATCCACACTGCCCTGCTTCCACTCCTCCGGAAGTGCCGGAAGGAATTCAATCCAGCCCCGTTCGGAATATACAAGCGCTTCCTGAATAATTCCCTGCAATCCAAGGATCGTATCCGTGCAATAGACGCCTCTGCAGCGATCCGTATTATGATCCGTCAGAAGACTACTGTAGAAAATGTCACTGTGCACCAGCAGACGAAGGATCTCTCCAAGGCCTTCACCGTCCTTCAGTCTGGCAGCCACCAGTCCCTTATGGAGCCAGCCATGGGAGGCCGTATCATCCTTGCCGACATTCCCTGTATTTCGATTCCTGATGGCCTGTCTGCAGCTTTCCACAAGTCTTACATCATGCTGGGTCTCCACTCCCGGCCATGCGCAGTAAAGATGACTGATGTGGCGGTGCTCGTGATTGTCACGCATCTGTGGAAGTGACCATTCTTTTAAGCCTCCGGTCTCGTCCGCCTGATATTCCGGCAGCTTTTTTGCAAGTTCTCTGCAGGCTGTCAGACGCTCCATCGATCGTTCATCACCGATCCTCTCCTCCAGTTCCCTGATCATACGCAATACATCGGACGCAGCCGCAATATCCATGGCTGCATTTGCAGTGATCGTACTGGTATAACCAATGGGATGATTCTCCGGAGAATAGGATGGAATGATCAGATACCGTTCTCCGTCTTCCAGAAATATCTTTCCCTTTTTATAATGGGGCTGTCCTTCTTTGTCCGTATAATATTCCGGTGTACACAACTGCTCCCAAAAGTGAAAAATCTTCCACAGCAGGGGGCGGAGAATCTCCTGTTCCAGATCCAGGCTTTGTTTTCCGCAGGCTTTGGCCAGATCCTCCGGCAGTAGGATCTGCCGGTTACCAAAGCACTGCCAGTACTCAAAGATCGGCACCATCAGCCAGGAAGCCCCGGCATTCCAGTACTGGAAAGGATAGTCAATATCATACTCTACCATAATTGCCCGATTACCGTCGGTATTCACCGGTGCCAGCAGGGCATCCCACATGCCGTAAACAGCTTTTGCATTCTCTGTCCAGTCCCCGATCTGGCGGAGGATAAAATACATATATCCCCAGGCCGCTTTTTCCATGTGCCCGGTATTCATACCGGATACCTGAATATTCACATTGGCATCCATCGTATAGGCTCCGCTCCAGCCGGGATTCCATTCCCCTGTCCACAGTCCGCACAGTCTTGGTGCGGAATATCCGGCGCAGGCTGCCTGCACATATCTGCCTGTCCGGTAGATCCGTTCCACCAGTTCCTGCAACATCTGCGGCGTATTTTTCTGCCGCTGTAACAGTTCCGTATTGGTCTCCTTTTCTATTCCTTCCTCTCCGGAATCCGCTGTCTGTTCTCCCAGATGAAAACTTACCGTACCATAGGTCTCCCTCTGCTGTTCCTTCTGCAGTGCCAACGCACTCTCATAATCCCAACAGCCTTCTTTTGTCCGGTATTTTGCCACAGTTCTCTCCAGATCTGCCAGTACCGCATCGATGCATTCCTGTGCTTTCACCCCCGGAAAATCTTCCATTTCTCCCATTTCGACCTGGGCAGCCGTTTTCGCAAGGATCCAGACCGCCCGTGCCCCTCTGATATGGATTCTTTTTTTGCCTTCCGTCTGTTCCAGACTTTTACTTCCTCCCATATGCAGGACCCGTACCATGGTCACATATCCCTTATCCTGCAATTCACTGTCCGAAAATACCGGATAATGAGCTGCCTGTCCGAGATAAGAGGCCGCCTTATCATAGACTAGTTCATATTTCATATTTACTTCCGGTCCGATTCCTCGCTTTTTTACTCCGAATTTAGGCAGGCTCTCCGGTGGGTCTATGGAAATCGTCAGTTCCGGAAGCTCCTTTTTTTCATCTGCCAGATACTGTGTCACCACACAATCCTCTCTGGAGACAAATGTATGCCGGCTGAAGTCCCCTGTCTTATCCCGATAGTCCATAATGACCTCCCCGGTCTCTCCTACCATCCGACAGCTGTACGCTTTGATCTCCTGCTGCGGTGTCGTGATCCGAAGCTGCATCCCCGGGTGAAAGGCATAAAGATATGTTCTTTTTCTGCCATGCACATTCCAAGTATCATCCATATGCAGCACTGCCTGTCTGGCCTCCTGCAGCTCACTTCCCACTTCCGGCGGAGTCATTCTGGGTTCTTCTGTCGGCATCAGCAGTTCTATATTCTGATAGGTCAGTACCTCTTCATAGGGTTCACAGGAACATATCACTCCGCTGTGTCCATTGCCTGCCACCAGTCTCTCCTGCCAGATTTCACCGGTTTTCAATTTTATTTTCTTTTCGTTCATTTGTCTTCTCCTCGTTTTGAATGCTTTGTATTCTATTTTGAAATATGTTATAATCTGCGTGTTATCTGAATATTACCTTACACGTGAGGAACCTGATATGTATCAAGTAATCATCGTAGATGATGAACCCCGTATTCTGGAAGGAATCATTCATCTTTTTCCCTGGAACAACTTCGGCTTTGAAGTCGTTGCTTCTTTTACCAATGGGAAAGAAGCCCTGGAATATATCAATGCCCACCCACAGGTGGATGTCGTTATGACCGATATCCAGATGCCGGTCATGACCGGTATCGAACTGTCGCAGAAGCTGAAAAACGAAGATATCATCGTCGTCTTTTTCAGCGCCTATCAGGATTTTGAATATGCCCGGGCAGCAATTATCAATCATGTCACGGACTACCTGATCAAGCCAATGAAATATGACGCCATGTCTGCCTGCTTTGAACGCATCCGGAAAACCCTGGACAAACGTGAGAAGGGCCATTATCTGCCTTACGAAGTCAATGCAGACGAGGCAGATTATGTGGCGATTGTGAAAAACTATATCAAATCCGATTATAAGACTGCAACATTGGAAGAGGCTGCTTCTCTGGTACACTACTCACCGGCTTATCTTTCTTCCGCTTTCAAAGCGGATACCGGTGTCAGCTTCTCCCGTTATCTGCTACAGGTACGGATGGAGCAGGCCATGCGGATGCTGTCGGATCGATCTGTCAAATTCTACGAAATTGCAGATGCCGTCGGATATCTGAACCCCAAAAATCTCACCCGTAATTTCAAGGAATATTATGGGATCACACCACAGGAATTCCGTGCAGGAAAACAGCCGGAAGTAAACCCTGAGAACAGAGGACCGTTATCATGATGCACCGATTTTTCTTAAAACGCTTAAAAGTATGGAGTTCTCTCCTGTTGATTCCTACCGGTCTTTTGTTTATATGCATCATGATCCTTACCGCAACCTCCCAGCTACAGGCCATCAAAGAGACCACCCAGTCCACTACGGATGATTTCTGTCTGGATCTGGAAAATACCATGGATGTATGCACTTCCCAGCAGGAAATGATCACACTGAATTCCCAGCTACTCTTATCCATGCGCAAGATTCTCTACAACAGAGAGACTACTTACACCGACTATGTCTTCCTAAACAGTATCAAGACCTTCCTCGGCAGTATCTCCGCCTCCCATCCACTGGTGGACAGCCTTTATCTTTATCTGGATGACAATAATATCTTTTTCTCTTCGGACAAGACGATCCGTTTTCTGAGCAGCGATGTGGACGCCGGCTGGTATGATATTTATACCTCTCTTCCGGAAGATCAGGACACATATATTGTCCCCCGGGCAATGAAGAATTCCACCTCATCAACATCAGAAAATGTACTGACGGTATATAAGCGTTTCTCTTATCTGGATGGTGTCATGGTATCCAACCTGTCTCTGGAAGAGCTGGAAAAAATGATGTCTGCAAAATCCACATCCTGGAAACACGGTATGTTTCTCCTGGACAGCGAACAGAATCTTCTGGCTTCTCAGGGTTTCTCTTCTGTTCCCGACTTTTCCGGAGTGGATCTTTCCACACTGACGGATGGCTTTCACTGGGAAAAGGTAGATCATCATTTCTATCTTACTTATGTGATATATCAACCCACCTACCGATATTATACGGTGCAGCTGGTTCCTGTTTCCGCCATTATTCTCTATTGTGCACAGAATCTGCTGTTGCCGCTGATCATGCTGCTGTTTACCCTGTTCATTATCTTCCTGTTCTCTTATCAGATCACAAGGGATAATTTCCGACAGATCCAGTCAGTGATTGATCTGTTCGGTAATGCGGAAAAGGGTATCTACCCTACTGAAAAAGACTCTCCGGCAGACCAGCCGGATGACGAATACAGCCTGATCATGAACAATGTCATCCGCATGTTCTTAAATACCACATTTTTAAACAGCCAGCTGGCAGAGCAGAAATACAAAAAACAGGCTGCGGAGCTCAGCGCCCTACAGCTACAGATCAACCCACATTTTATGGTCAACACCCTGCAGACCCTGGATTTCGAAGTCTACAAAATAGCAGGCGGTCCTTCCACCGCCAATACGATCATCAGCAATCTGTCGGATATTCTCTCCTACTCTCTGGCCAATCCACAGGTTTCGGTATCTATTCAGGATGAGATCACTTATATCCATAAATATGTGGAAATACAGAAGTTCCGTTTTCCCGACAGTTTTTATTACTTTGAAGAAATCGACAATTCTGTACTGCCGCATGCGTTTAAGCGTCTCCTGCTTCAGCCGCTTTTAGAGAACAGTATCAGTCACGGGCTGCGTCCCGGCAATCGCCAGGGAATGGTAAAAATTAAGATTTTTAAACGGGATGATTGGATCCATATATCAATAACCGACAATGGTGTGGGAATTCCAAAAGACAAACTTCAGAAGCTGAGATCAGATCTTATGTCAGACGCTTCCACGCGTATCGGACTCGACAACGTGAACAAGCGTCTGACACTGACCTATGGTTCTGAGAGCACTCTTCATATTTACAGTAAAGAAGGACTCGGAACCTGTGTGTTTTTCCGCATTCCGGTTCAGCTTTAACCCTTCAGACCACTGGTGGCAATGCCTTCCACAAAATACTTCTGTGCAGCGAAGAACAGTATGATCAGCGGCAGAATGGACAGGAAGGACATTGCCATTACTTTATTCCACTGAACCACGGATTCTGCATCCAAAGACAGTCTCAAAGCCAGAGACAGGGTATATTTTTTCACAGAGTTAATGTAGATCAACACGTTTGTATAATCATTGTAAGTCCACATGAACTGAAACAGACCTGCGGAGAAAAGTGCCGGTTTCATCAGTGGCACAAGGATCTTCACGAATACCTTCAGATCACTGCAGCCGTCAAGATAAGCAGATTCATCCAGTTCTCTTGGCAGTCCGCGGATAAACTGGATCAGCATAAACACAAAGAACGAGTTCACGGACAGCAGACCCTGTAAGTAAAACGGCCAGTAAGTATCCACCAGTCCCAGCTTATTGAACATTGCATAACGTGGGATCATAACTACCGCTCCGGGAAGCATCAGTGTGGCAATCAGAATACCAAACAAAATCTTTTTTCCGGGGAACTGGTATCTGGCAAATCCATAAGCGACAATCGCACTGGATAATACCGTAAATAACGTAGTGATGATCGTCATCACAAAGCTGTTTTTGAAAAATGTAGTATAAGTTATTTTGCTGTTCACATGCCAGCCGTCAATATAGCTCTGGAAGCTGAAGGATGACGGCAGCAGTTTGACAGATCCGAAGATCTCCGCATTGCTCTTGAAGGTTGCGAAGAACATCCAGATGATCGGATACAACATTGCCAGTCCGATCAGAAGTACTACTGTGTAGGTCACCCAGGATACGCTGTTTCTCTTTTTAAGCTTTTTTCTCATCTCATGTTCCTCCTAAAAATCGTTTCCATCTTCGTAATATACCATCATGGAAGAGAATCGGAATAAAATCATCGTAACGATCATGATCATAATGAAGATCACCCAGGAAATTGCGCATGCATATCCCATTTTATAGAAAGAGAATGCCTCCGTGTACAACTTCATTCCCAACACGTAGGTAGATTTTAACGGGCCTCCGTTGGTAATGACCAGTGAGCTGGTAAAGCTTTGTAATGCTGTGATCGTCTGCATGATAATATTGAAAAATATAATAGAGGAAATCTGTGGCAATGTAATCTTAACGAATTTCTTCCAGCTGCTGGCTCCATCGATATCCGCTGCTTCATACAGATCCGCCGGTACATTTTTCAGGGCTGCCAGGAACATAACGAAGGAAGATCCGAACGTCCAAAGTTGCAGCAGAATGATCGTCGGTAATGCTGTCTTGGGATCTCCCAGCCAGTGCAGGGTCGGCAGATGGATTGCTTTCAACAGGGAATTGATAATACCCTCCTCCTGGAACATCAGCTTCCAGAGAATGGCAATACCGATGCTACCGCCGATCAGAGACGGGATATAATAAATCGTACGAATGAAATTGATTCCCTTCATGTTTTTATTCATAACCAGTGCTACGATCAGAGCCACTGTTAATTTTCCGGGTACAGTAAATATTGTGTAGATCAAAGTAACTTTTACGGAATACCAGAATTCATTATCCGCCGTAAATAATTTCACATAGTTGGCCAGTCCGATCCATTTCGGAGAGGACATGATATTATATTCTGTAAAGGAATAGAACAGGGATGCAACAAAAGGATATACCTGCAGTCCGATCAATCCGATCAGCCAGGGGGCAATGAATACCAGTCCGATCCACTGCTTCTTTTTTAATTTTTTCTTTTTCGGTGTCATGTAGAGTACCTCCGCCTCGTAAATGTCTGGGGTATCCCGAAATCCTTCAGGATACCCCAGTATCATTTCTGTGTAGTACGAATCCGAAACTGATCCGGGATTACTTGGATGACAGATAATTATCCAGAAGGCTGATCGTTGACTTGGCAACGTCTTCAGGAGTACCCTGTCCGTAAGCAACCTGAGTAGCTGCATCCTGCAGGATCGCAGTTACTTCTTCCTCTGTGGTCAGCCCCAGATCATTGGTTCCTGTATAGGTCTGGATAATATCCACGCTATCCTTGGCGATGCCTTCCAGAATGCCCAGTTCTGTACATGCTTCCTGCCCTACACTGGTAGGAGGTACGGAACGGACTGTCTTCAGGATCTTGGCTGCATCTGCATTGTTGTAGAAGTAGTTTAAGAACATCATGGCTTCTACCTGATGTTCGCTCGCACCGCTGACACACATATACTGAGGCGCATTGCAGTACCAGCCTTCATCTTTGGCATTTGTCATAACCGGAAGCTTGCCTGCCGCAAAGTTTCCATCGGGACATGCTGCCTGCAAGGTCTCTACTGTAGAGGAGTATCCGAATGCTGCCACATATTTCTGGTTGATCCAGTTAGGATCTGTTCCCAGATCTGCGCCGTATGCGATAACAGTAGACATGGGTGATGCAACGCCTTCATCATACAATGTCTTAATGTAGTTCAGTACCTCCACCAGATCTTTTTCCTCGAAACCTCTCTTCTTGGTCTCATTTACCAGAACTGTGCTGCCGGTCAACTGCTGTAAGTAAGGGCGGACGATCATGGTATTCAGCTCAGAACTTCCCATGGTCAGCAGATACATATCCTTATCATACTCCTTGACCTTCTTGCCCATTTCTACAATATCGTCCCAAGTATAATCACTACTGAAGTCAATACCGATCTTATCAGCTGCATTCTTGTTGTAGATCAGTGCATGTCCGGAAATACCGGTCGGTACACCGTACTGATGTCCGTCGAACTGTCCGTTGTTCTTTAAAATAGATTCTTCGAAGGTAGACAGATCAAAGACATCTGAGAAATCTTTGAAATCTGCAAAGTATCCTGCATTGGATTCTACATAGCCGGGCATCCAGCCGGTTCCCATCTGGAAAATGTCTGCTACCGTACCGGATACCAGCTGCGCTGTCAGCTTTTCCTGATAACCATCACTGCTGCCGTACTCCGCTTCTATCGTGATCCAGGGATATTCCTGCTCGAACTTGTCGATCACATCCAGTGTTGCCTGCGCTCTCTCATCACCGCCCCACCACATGAAGCGCAAAGTTACGGGATCATGGTTCTCTGCTGTTTCCGTACCAGCAGCTTCCTGCGTGGCTGTCGCCTGAGATGACTGTGTGCCGTCTGTCGTCTCTTCGGAAGCGCTGTTGCCGCATCCTGCAAGAGACGCTGTCATTGCCATAGTTACGAGTAATGCTGTTAATTTTAACTTCTTCATTTAGTACCCTCCTTCAATCACATTTATGTGTTTGCTTGATGAGTTCATTATAGCGGATTTTACGCAAAGGTATGAGACACTCAGGTTCGCAAAAAGGCACTTTGTTTTTTTGTTTTGCCGAAAAACTCACTTATTTTTAGATTCTGTAAAAAGAAGTGTTCTTTGTTATTTATTTGACAGAAGTAATACTGTAATTATACTCTATAGCTATCTTATCAAAAGAGCGGATCCTTACGGTCCGCTCTTTTGATTCTGTCGTTATTCATCATATGGGTATTTCACACCCCACTGTGCCCGAAGTTCATCCATCTGCTTCATGATCGTAAGAGTCTCCGCATGAGGCATTTTCTCACACTCTCTTTGCCCGTTCCTGATTGCCTCCCGGCATGCCAGCACTTCATATTCATAGCCATTGATCTGCGTGGGAATCGTGATTTTACGGATCAGCATTCCTCCCGGGCTATACAGTTCCAGGTTTCTGGGATTGTTATTGCTCTCCCAGGAAATATACCCTTTCGTTCCACAGATTTTTACACAGTTTTTCTTTTTATCCACCATGGAACAGCGCAGTTGCGCAGCACTGCCATCCGCATAGGTCAGCTGGATCTCATCTGCAGCATCTACTCCGGTCGGATACTTCTCACAGGAAGATTGCGTCTTCACAATATGATCTCCAAAATACATGGAAGCCGTTGTCAGTACATACACTCCAAGATCCAATAGTGCTCCTCCGCACAGCATCGGATCATGCATCCTGGGATTTTCATAATTTTGTACGGAAAATTCCGCTTCCAAAATCTGCGGTGTACCTACCGCTCCCTCCCGGAGCAACCCAGTTATGATCTCACGGCTTGGCATATAGCGTGTCCAGATTGCCTCTGTAATAAAGACCTTCTTTTCCTCTGCCATTGCAAATAATTCCTCAGCCTGTCTTGCATTGGCTGTAAACGCCTTCTCTACCAGAACATTTTTGCCATGTTCCATACAGAGCTTTGCCTGCTCATAATGCAGAGAATGTGGTGTTGCTATATAGATCAGGTCCACTTCCGGATCCGATGCCAGTTCCTCGTAACTGCTGTATGCTCTTGTGATATTCCATTTTCGTGCGAACTCCAATGCCTTCTCCTGCGAACGGGATGCCACAGCATAAGCACAGGCTTTTCCCTCCTTCTGTAGCTCATTCAGCGCTTCTGCCATGGATCCAGCTATATTTCCGGCACCTAAAATACCTACCTTCAGACAATTCTCCATAGGATTCCTCTCTCTGCTTCCTGTGATTTTATCGATACAAAGGGCCATACTGCCTGCATGCCGCATAATCCGCCGCCTGTGTATCCTGTGTTCCGAAGCTTGTCCATGCATGAGGACGATAGATTTTGTCCCTGTCCACATTATGCATGGTCACCGGGATCCGCAACATGCTGGACAATGTGATCAGGTCTGCACCCACATGTCCATATACGGTCACGCCATGATTTGCCCCCCAGTTTGCCATAACACTATATACGTCAGTAAAAGCGCCCTCACCGGTCAGTCTTGGGCAAAACCAGGTGGTCGGCCAGGTAGGATCTGTTCTCTTATCAATCACATGATGAATCTCTTCCGGCAATTTTGCTGTCCATCCTTCGGCAATCTGCAGTACAGGCCCTATTCCCTCTATAATATTCAATCTTAGCATAGTTACAGGCATCTGTGCAATACACCGAAAGTGGCTGGAATATCCACCACCCCGGAAATATTCATAATCTGCCCTGCACCAGTCGGTAACATCCAGACATTTCCGGATATCCTCCTCTGTCATCTTCCAGAAAGGTTTCATGACATGGTCGCCCTGTTCGTCCACACACGCTCCAGTCCCGTCCAACGCCGTTGCACCGGAATTGATCAGATGAATAAATCCGTTTGCTGCCACGCCGTCCGGCTTCTGACCTGTAACACGTTCACAAGCCTCCGGGCTCCAGTAGGTACGGACATCATGGAAGCAGGGAGCCGTTCCCGAAATCAGTTGTCCCAACAGCATCGAAATACCATTGCAGGTATCATTCTCCGTTGCAAAAGGAGTCGGTGCCTTGGGACCATTCCAGTCGAACGTAGAAGCAAGGATTGCTTCCGTAAAGTCCGCATTCGGCAACCAGTCCGTCCAATGTCTCTGTCCCTGGAAACCTCCGGCCACAGCATTATGTCCCAAAGCCTCCTCATGCCAGCCAAGCTCGTCCAGTCGTGAATTGCCGAACAGAATATCCCGGATAATCAATGTCATCTTCACAATAAACTCCCAGTCTTTTTCCGCAGGAATGATTTTTGACTTTGTGATGACTTCCGGCAGATCTTTTCCAAGATTTTTGTCGAACCCTTCCCTGCAGTTTGCTTTCACCCACTGTAATGCCTTCTCATATTCCTCCGGATCATAGATGCCGATGGCAATACGACGGAGAATTTCCACTTCATCTACCCATTCCGCACGGATCCCGAAATATTTCTGTAGCACATCCGGATCGCAAAAGCTGCCTGCAATGCCCATGGCTACCGCTCCAATATTGACATATGCCTTATTTGTCATCCAGCCTACGGCCACAGCTCCCCTGGCGAAACGTAAGATTTTCTCCGACACATCTGCGGGAATTGTCGTATCCTTTGCATCCTGCACATCATGTCCATAGATGGAAAAAGCCGGAAGCCCACGCTGTGCATGTGCCGCCATAACCGCTGCCAGATACACCGCACCGGGGCGCTCCGTTCCGTTGAATCCCCAGACAGCTTTGATGGTGTTCGGATCCATATCGAAAGTCTCTGTTCCGTAACACCAGCAGGGCGTCACAGACAAGGTTGCTACTACATTTTCCATCTGAAACTGTTCTGCCACCCGGGCCGCCTCCGCACCTCCTCCAATAGTGGTACAGCCGATCACACATTGTACCGGTGTTCCATCCGGATATTTCAAATTCTCAGAGATTAGTTTTGCGGCAATTTTTGCCATTTCACAGGTCTGATTCTCCAGGCTTTCACGAACGCCACCCCAACGTCCATCGATTACCGGGCGAATTCCAATCTTAGGGTATCTCATAATTACCTCTCTTTCTCCATTTGCATCATGGTAACAAATCTGTGATACGCATTTTCCCATGCGTCTCTTTTTCTGTTTTGTGGTGCATATTCTGTTATTTTCTCTGTCACGGCAATCAGGCGTCTGCCCTTGTCGATATCATGTATGGCATGCAGTGCCTTCAACTGAATAAGAATATTCCCGAGAGCCGTCGCTTCCACCGGGCCGGCTTTTACTATAAGTCTGCAGGCATCTGCCGTCATCTGACAGAGCAGTCCTGCATTTGCTCCGCCACCGAGGATATGCAATGTTGTGAAGTTTTTGCCTGTCATCCCTTCCAGTTGCTCCAGAGCATATCGGTATTTCAGCGCCAGACTTTCGTAAATGCACCGCACTGTCTCTCCCACTGTCTCCGGCACCGGCTGACCGGTTCTACGGCAGAACTTTTGTATTCTCTCCGGGATGTTTCCGGGTGCCACGAATTCCGGTGCATCCGGATCAATAAAACAGTGAAAAGCCTCTGCTTCGTCCGCCAGCTTCGCCAGTTCTCCGAAGCTATACTCCTCTCCCTGTCTGGCATATTCTCTCCGGCTCTCCTGGATCAGCCACAATCCGATAATGTTTTTCAGATAGTTAATCCTGCCATTGGCTCCGTATTCATTGGACAGACCGCTGTCGCAGCTCTCCTTCGTCAGAATCGGTGTCTCCAGTTCACAGCCGATCAGGCTCCAGGTGCCACAGGAGAGAAACGCTGCGCTTTCTCCCTCTGCCACAGGCATGGCCGCCACTGCGCACTGGGTATCATGTCCTGCCACTGCAATGATCTTCGTGCCGTCTGGCAAGGCTCCGGTAATGCTGCCACTATCTGTCATGGCTCCGAATAATCCCGGATCTATTCCCATCTGTCTCAACAGTTCCAAATCCCAGGTTCCGGCAGCAGGATTCCACATCTGGCTGGTGGAAGCAATGGATCGTTCCCAGGTCAGATCCGCTCCCAGTATTGCCGCCAACAGATCCGGGATAAACAGCAGGTGCTTTGCCCGCCTTAACAGTTCCGGCTGTTCCTCCTGTAATGCCAGCAGCTGGAACAGTGTATTGATTGCCAGAATCTGATTGCCCGTTCTGGCATACAGGCTGTGAAGTTCTATTTTCTGTGCGACACGCCGGGGCCAGTCCTTCGTCCGCTCGTCCCGGTAATGAACCGGATCCTCCAGTAATTTTCCATCCGTATCCAGCAATCCAAAATCCACTCCCCAGGTATCAAAAGCAAGACTGTCGGTCTTTCCCGCCTTTTGTATGGCAATACAGATCTCCCCAAGCAGCGCCTCCATATTCCAGCGAAGATGCCCGTTCTCTACTGCCGGTATATTATCGAACCGGTGGATCTCCTTCCATTGCAGTCTCTCACCGTCATAGACCGCACAAATGGCACGGCCTGTGGAAGCTCCAAGGTCAAAAGCAAGCACTGTCGTAAAAGCAGCCATCCTTTACTCCTTTCCCCTATCTGTCCGTAGGAGTTCCATCCTGCGGATGCTTAAATTTCTTGTATCCCGGATGTTTTCCCGTTATGTGATAATAGGATCGTAGGTTGATCAGTTTGTCGATATTTTTCCGGTCAATGTCATAGCTTCCTCCCAGAAGGATTGCGTTGATCGTGATCTTCGCCCACAGTTCCAGACTTTCCATACGGTAATAAGCGGTGATCACATCACTTCCCACTGTCAATGCCCCGTGATTTTCAAGCAGCATTACGTCATGTTCCTGCAAATAAGGCTCAATGGCATCCGGAACCTCTGTCGTGCTCGGTGTGCCATACGGTGTCAGTGGAACCGCACCGATGGCCGCCACATCCTCGATCATGTTGTACATGTCCATCGGACGATGTGCCACGGCAAATCCGGTAGCTGCCGGAGGATGTGCATGTACGACCGCCCGTACATCCTCTCTCTTTTCATAGCATCTTAGATGCATCTTGATCTCGCTGGACGGCCGCAGTCCTTCCGAGCCCTCCAAAACATTACCTGCAACATCGATCCTGAGCAGTTTGTCCGGGGTGATGAAACTCTTACTCATCCCTGTTGGTGTTGCCAGATAGGTTCCATCGTCCAGTCTGACAGACACATTGCCATCATTGGCCGCAACCCATCCCAGTTGCCACATTTTGTGACAGACATCGCAGATCTGATCTTTTATCCCTGTGATTTCCATGTCCATACCTCCGTGTATTATATTTTGTTACTTGTATTATACTGTTGCATTTTTGTAGTGTCGTTGCTTATAATGATTATATATTGGACAATATTGATATTCTGTGACCACATTTGCAAAAAGAAAGACCTGAAAGAGCGGTTTTACGAATGGGTTCTTAAATAGTTACGATTCATTTATGAAAGGATAGAATGATGAGATATCTGGCTTCCCATGAGAATACGACGAGAGGAACTTCTGACTTTCCGTTAGAACTCTATTATGTTGATATGCTGCATCCCCGTTACGAAATGCCCTTCCACTGGCATATAGAATGCGAACTTCTACTGGTTCTGCAAGGGGAATTTACGTTGTTGACAGATGGGCAGTCTTACACACTGCATCCTGGGGATTCCTCCTTTCTCTCCTCCGGAGCTGTACATGGCGGAATCCCCAAAGACTGCGTCTATGAATGTCTGGTATTTGATCTGAACCATCTTATCAAAAATTACGGAAGACTGTTTCAGCAGAAATATGCCGGGCTCTTTTCCCCTGAGACCCAGATCAATGTTCTGTATCCGGCAGGCACTCCCTGCGGCCAGATCATCTCTGACCTATTTGCTGCAATGAAAGATAAAAATAACGGCTATGAATTTTTCACCATAGGAATGCTGTGGCAACTGCTGGGACAGATTCTCCGGGAACATTTATTTACAGTACTGACTCCCTCTTCCAGACATTCTGTCCAGGATTCTGACCAGATCAAACAGGTACTGAATTATATCCGCAGAAATTATGCCTCACAGTTAAGTCTTTCGGACCTTGCAAAAGTACTGCAGCTCTCTCCGGAACATTTTTGCCGTGTGTTTCGCTCGATCATTGGCAAATCGCCCATTGATTATCTGAATTATTACCGGGTGGAATGTGCCTGTGAGCTTCTGTGCACTTCTTCCGACAGTATCACGGAAATTGCGTATTCCTGCGGTTTCCACGACTTAAGCTATTTTAACCGCATTTTCCGCCGCTATAAAAGTATCTCTCCGGGCCGTTATCGCAGACAGTATATTGGCAGCTATAAAAATCTGATCTGTTAAAAATAAAGAATACTCACCTCATGCAGCATCGTGGTATTTCTCAAGTTCTCCGTCCCCAGCGATCCCGTGTGCCAAATCAGAAGCCCGGTGTTTTTGGCATTTTCACACAGGATGAAATGGCTTTTCGTATCTATACAAAAAAGCTTCAAAATGCTATAATTAAATTTGAATCATTTTGCCAACACATACGAAGGAAGCATAGCACTATGACACAAAAAAAAATCAATTTTTTTCATATCAAATGGCTGCTGCCGTTATGGATACTTCTTATCGGCAGTATTGTCTTATATATGATCGCTCATGCGGTACAGCAGGACGACTCCAGGCACATCCGCACTCTTGCGGAACTAAATGCTGTAACCTACGGTGATAACATGATCGCAGATCTGAATGCCGGTATCAATATCACGGATACACTGGAGCAGCTTCTGATCAGTACGGACGGCAGAATCGACAAATTTGATATCATTGCGGACAGAATGATGGCAGATTACGTCCGGAGCATCCAAGTGGCTCCCGGGGGCATCGTAACAGATATCTATCCCGCCGAAGGCAACGAAGCAGGTAAAATAGACCTGATCCATGACAAATACCGCGGAGAGACCGTAAATTACAGCATTGCTAATGATGTGCTTATCATACATGGTCCTTTCGAGCTGGAGCAGGGAGGACACGTCCTTTCGATCCGTAATCCAGTTTTTTTACAGGATGAGAAGGGAACTCCCTATTTTTGGGGCATGACTATGGTTATCATCAAGGTTCCTGATATTTTTCAGCATTCCGCTGATGCCTTAACCAATTTCGGTTATCAATACCGGCTATCGAAGACCATCTCACCTCTGACCGATGAATATACCGTGGTAGACCAGTCGGAGGAGACTCTGATGGATCCCGTCTCTTATGATTTTACTCTGGGAGGCTGTAGCTGGAAGCTGGAAGTCATGCCCACCGGTGGCTGGAAGAATGACACACTTTTACGACTGATAGTATTATGCGGTGTTGCAGTGATCTTACTACTGGAGGTTCTTACGATATCTATACTCCTCGTAGACGAGCAGCGCAAAAAGTTCCGCAGACTCTCTCTGACGGATTCTATGACCGGTCTCTTAAATCGTAACGGATTTAATTTGCAGCTGGAGGAGTATCTGGAGGGAAACAAGCAGAAAAACTGTGTCGGTATATTACTTGACGTGGATAATTTTAAATTTATCAATGATGTCTATGGTCATACTATCGGTGATCAGGTTCTATTGCAGCTTTCACAATCCTTAGTGCAGGCTTTTCCGGATAATTCCATTATTGCCAGAAATGGCGGTGATGAGTTCTGTATTATCCTGAAGGATTGCAGTGCAGAAGAGGCTGCCCCAATGATAGACGCTTTCAGTAAGGCTTCCCGCTCTTTTTCAGCCAAAGGCGTCGAACACAATTACAGCACTTCCCTGGGCTATGCGGAATACCCCGCCAACGCAGAAAAAGTCTCTGACATTCTCCGTTATGCCGACATCGCTCTCTATGAGGTAAAATTACAGGGAAAACATGGTGCCCTGGCCTACCGGCCGGATTTCCACAATTCGAAACGGACACAGCTTGGTTTTGCATTATCGGATATTTCTGACAACCTGCCGGGTGCCTTTTTCATCTACCGGGCCGACAAGGAGGATGAACGCATCCTGTATGCCAATCAGGAGATGCTTCAACTGACAGGATGTACGGATCTGGATGATTTCATGCATTTTACGAAACGGCAATTCCGTAATCTGGTGCATCCCGAGGATCTTGCACAGGTAGAAGAAAGCATCTGGCAGCAGATAGAATCCGGCATGAACGGATACAATGACTATGTCAAATACCGCCTTGCTGTCAAAGATGGAACGTATAAGACGGTTCTGGATTATGGGCGTATCGTGGAGAGTGAACATTATGGCTCGGTTTTCTATGTATTGGTAGTGGATTGCGAATTTATCAAAACACACTACGATGATTAATCATAAAAATAAAAGAATAACAAACTTTCCTCCGGGGCATACTGGTTCCGGAGGAATTTTTATATGAAAGATCAGATTAAATCTTACTTACAACATTTGAATCACGGAGAAACTCTGGAAAGTGTCCAGGCGGATTTCGTCCGGGAATGTAAGGATGTGGATCCTTCCGCAATTATGCAGGCCGAACAGGAGCTGCTACGGGAGGGTACTTCCATCGAAGAATTGCAGCGGCTCTGTGATGTGCATTCCGCCCTGTTCCATGGTTCCACGACAGAAGAGAAAATTGCCAATGCCGAAAAAACAGCAGCCCCTTCTCTAGCTGCCCAGAAACTACACTCTAAAGACATAAAGGACCAACGGCTCTCCGCTGCTGCCGCCCTGATCCAGATCTCCGGGCATCCCCTGCAGACTTTTACGCTGGAAAATGCAGCACTGGAAAAGCTGATTGCCCGCGCGAGGCAGGCATTGGAAAATAATGGAATTACCAATGAACTGCTTGACGAGCTGCGCCAGATCGCTATCCACTATGCCCGGAAGGGAGACTTACTTTATCCACATTTGAAGGTGCAATATGGGATCAGCGGCCCCTCCGCAGTCATGTGGACAGTGGATGATGAGATCCGGGATGAACTGAATGCCCTTGCAAAACAAAAACACCAAAAAGAAACCGATGCATGGAAACAACGTTTAAATGCCGTATTGAACCGCATGGAAGAAATGATCTACAAGGAATCCAATATCCTCTTCCCCAACTGCGCACTGAATTTCTCGGAGGAGGAATGGTATCACATCTACCGGGATGCCAAAGATTATGCGGAATGCTTCGGTATCCGGGGTGATAGTTGGGATGCTGCGGAAGCACATCTGGCTGACACTGCCTCTACGGTTGGCACCATGTCTGCGGAACATGCTTTTGCAGATGGTGAGACCAGAATCCACCTTCCCGGCGGCAGTCTGACCCTGTCGCAGCTGACCGCCATGTTGAATACGATTCCTTTGGAGATTACCTTCGTGGACATCGATAATGTCAATCGTTATTTTAACGAAGGCCCCAAGGTATTCAAACGTCCCGGTATGGCATTGGGCCGGGAGGTCTTCACCTGTCACCCGCCTAAGATTGAAGAACGAGTTCGCCGCATTATCGGAGAATTCCGTGCAGGGAATCTGGACCAGGTACCGGTCTGGATGGACAAGGGCGGCCGGACATTCTTAGTGACTTATTATGCCGTCCGGGATAAGCAGGAGCAATATCTGGGAACGCTGGAACTGGTACAGGACATGGAGTTTGCAAAAGAGCACTTCCGCTAGGACAGTGCTCTTTTCTCTTCTTGTGCTTCCTCTACATAAATACGTGCATTTTCCAGATTCCACCGGATCTCTTCTTCGGTAACAGCACGTTTTACTTTCCCGGGATTACCGACGACCAGGGAATTATCCGGGATCTCCACATTCTGCGTCACCAGTGCTCCGGCACCGATGATGCAGTTTTTCCCGATCTTACAGCCGTTCATCAGAATGGCTCCCATACCGATCATGGTATTGTCGCCGATCTTACAGCCGTGAACGATTGCACCGTGTCCTATGGTCACATGATCTCCGATCTCCACCGGATATCCGCTGCCCAGATGCACTACCGCATTGTCCTGAATATTGCTCTCTTTGCCGATGACAATGGAGTCCCTGTCGCCTCGGACCACCGCATTGTACCAGATTCCGCTGTTTTCTCCGATCGTCACATCTCCCAGCACCACTGCTCCGGGCGCTATAAATGCTGTATCATGGATCTGCATATATTCTCTGCTCCTGTTCTGTTCTTATTTTGTTACAATACTCTTCTTCGTAACATATAGTTTATCACATTTTTTCTGAGCAATATCATATAATTTACAACATTTTTTCCGATCAAATCAATTGTATATTCAACATTTTTTCTGACCAATATTTTATAATTTAATACATTTTTTCCAATCAAAAAGGAACATTCCTCCGAATTGTTCCTTTTACCGTCTTATGATTCTTTCCAATGCAGCCGGTGCAGCTCTCCATCCCTCTGCATGCTCTCAAATCCCTGCTGTCTCAGTGCCTCGTAGAGCACGATGGCTACGGAATTGGACAGATTCAGGGAACGGATCTCGG
>OFMV01000668.1_pt1 | contig 30540 bp, 20 predicted proteins | sample 1541881 | NCBI WGS metagenome assembly OFMV01 (sample SAMN04209220, study PRJEB22552) | human gut metagenome | biome: gut; material: feces | host: Homo sapiens | place: USA: Oklahoma
TCCTTATTGAACAAGCAAACATCATCATTTTGGAAATATGTTGAGTTAAACAATTAAAAACATATATTGCAACCACGAAAAGCGTTATTTCCGATATTTCTTACAGAGTTCGGAATGGTGATGCTTTGAAGAGATTTGCAGCCACTAAAGGCTCCATCTCCTATGTAGGTTACTGAACTTGGAATGGTGATATCTTGAAGAGATTGACACCAACTAAAGGCTTCTTTACCAATATATTCTATATTTGATAGTCCAATAGATTTTAATTTGTTTTTATTAAAATATGAAAAAAATGCATTAGCACATATTTTTTGGGATCGATTATCTATATTAAAAACAGATTTCCAATAAATAGCACCATAAACAATTCTAAAATCAGAAGAATATAAAATCCCATCTTTTATGATGAAGTTTTTAGATTGAATATCCATATTCATAATACGTAAGCATCCTCGCCATGGGTTGTTATGGGCAATATATTTTACGGATGCTGGAATATTACATGAAACCAAATTATTGTCGGCAAATGCCACAGAACCGATAGATATTATCGTAGAGGGCAGCTTTACACTTCTAATACCAGTATGTTTCAAAGCACCATCGCAAATAACTTCTGTTCCTTCTCTTACAACATATTCTTTATCGCGTAATGAGGAAGAAGCCTTTAATAGCTTTTTCCAATCGCGACTATACTTAACTCCATACTCATCTTTAATAGCATACTTAAAATCCTCTTCCGTTGCTTCTGTAGAAAAAACTTCTTCAATTGGCTTTTCTACCTTATTCAATAAAAACAATCGAAATGACACGGCTGATAGTTCTTGCTGTGAGTGTGCCAAGAGGAACAAAGCATATAGTTTCGAAAATTCCGCATCATTCAAAAGAGCACATAGTGATTTCGTCATCAGACATTCACCGATGTTCTGGAAATCAGATTCTGAAAACAGAAGCGAGTCTGACTTAGCATTATTCTGCAACAAAGAGGTGTCTAAAGCTATTGCTTTCAGAGACATACCAATAAGCGCCAATGGAAAATCATCGATATGTTCATTGAAACAATCTTCTGTACGCAATGGATGGCGATAGTCAGGACTGCCCAATTCTCGCGCCTTTTGTCCTTGCATAGCGGGCACGTACATACCATCATAGTCAACTAGTACTAAGGCCTCATCTTCAGTAACTAGGATATTATCGGGCTTAAGGTCTCCATGAGCAAATGGTTGTGACATCAGCCAGGCAGCCATTCTACAAAACTGATATGTGACAAGCTGCAAAGCATATTTATCGGATATGTGTTGATGAACATACTTATCAAGCGTAACTCCTTCTACCCAGTCCATGAGTAATACAGGAAATTCAGTATCAGAAGAAACTGTAGAATCAACAAACAATTCTTTTTGGAAGTACTTGATGGAGCACAAATAGTTTGATGACACATATTCCAATTCATCTGTTATCTGCTGATATGCTATATCACGTCCCTCTTGCTCTCTCAAAAAGCACTTCACTGCATATAGTTTCCCAGAGGATTCATCTTTCATCTTGAATACCACAGCAAAGTTACCGCTAGACATCACTATCTCGCCAGCTTCATCATAAACAGGACGAAGGGTGCTCAGTACATTAAAATTGTCTTCCGAATGCTTAATGGATTCAAGGTATTCTGATATAAGAGGATAATTCATAATTATAAGGTTTTGAAAGTGAAAGAATAGTCATCCAATGCTATTAGTTTATTCTTTAAGAGCTTAGATATATGCTTCTCAAAGGTATCTGGATTTTCGCAGTTCATGAGTTCCAGTAGAACATCCTTACAAAAGTCAAATTTAGCAGAAGAGGCATTCTTTATGAATGATGACTCTCTTGTTCCCGTCCGCTCTGCTTCTTGAAGTTCGTCTGCAAAAGCGCTGCAATGCGACAACTCATACATCATCAAGATGTAATGTGCCAACGCATCGCTAGTACAGAATATTATTGAATTCTTAGAAGTCTCAAACGTACCGCTCTTAAAACCATTCTCGGACAGTTCATCCTTGCAGTTGATAAGATATGGAGGATTGCCGAAATCACGTAGATGACCAAAGGAATGCTGAAGGATATCATCATCAGGATTATAACAGAATGCGACGCTGTCTCCATAAGCCATCCAATGGCATGACTCTGATGAATACCATATAGCAGCGAGTGTAGCAAACGAGCCTTCGTCATAGAACTTGTTGAGCACCATTCCTCCTGCTGCCTTTGCCATTGCTTCGCATTCATTATAGAATGGTTCCCAAATGCTTTCTACCCATGCATCCAGTCCTGCAAAGGTCAGAATAGGTTGTGTGGGTAATTTGTCAACCAAATGTGCCGACCATTTGTCGGCATAAATACCTCCACCACCTGCTCCGTCAGACACAGCAATAAAGTCTTCTGTGGCTTTCGCTGCATCCTCATTGATAGTACCTTGATTCGGCTTTGCTATTGATATTGCTCTTGCTCTCATTTGTTTTGGCTTATATTAGTGGGTGTGCCTATATCCATCAATTGTACCAAGGTCGACATGTCCGCATTGACTGACATAGCCGTGTATCTATTATTGGGTGTTCCATCTCCTCGCAAGTCAGCAATACGATCAGAATAACGCATGGGGAGAAGACTCGACATTTCGTACATGGTAGTAGCGAGTGAACTAAATGAAACTTCATCTTTACTTGCCGGACAGGTCACGCAGACAGCCTTATTGGCTGATATATGAATGTTGAACAATATGACATTGCCATCATTGGTGAACATGGACTTCAGCTCATTAGCTTGCTGGAGTACATACTCCTTGGTTGCTCCATTGAATTCACCATCAGTAATATTGATAATGGTGGGTGGATAGCAATCTTTTTCGTGATGCTTTTCCATCCATTCGTCGAGCAGACCTTTCGCTTTTTCAAAAGCATGGTGTACGCGTGTCCAGCTTTTCGTAGCTTCAGCTTCAATCCACTGTACCTCCTCAACTTCTACAACCTTAACACCTTTGCGTGTTCTTGTCTCTTTCTTAGTCGTTATCTTTTTGTAGGGATGTTCCTTCAGCTCGGACGGCTTTACAAAGTCTCGTCCTTCCAATTCACCTTTCCATCCACTATATGCATTCTCGCCATAACCGATAATTGCAATATCATAATAGTCGCGTGTCTCAGAACCTTTTATACAACGCAAAACCAGTTCATTCAACTGATGGTTGACGATGCGAGCTACGGCTTCTGCCATCGGCATCTCCTCTCCATACAGAGTAGTAGTCTTCCGCATTGATACGGATTGGTCTATCAAGAAGATAAAAGCTGTCGGCGTATTTCTGGTAATCTGCGCGGTATATGCGGTCTTTGTCTGCATCTGTGCGGATTGGGAAGGAATGGTAAAGCCGAAGTTACCGATATTCTTGATGAATTGCAAAGGAATATGATTTTTGACAAGCACTTCTGCCTGATAGAATTTCTGTTCATCTGCGTCGAGGTCGAAATGCTTCTTTGCCTTGAAGGAGCTGAAATGCAGTTGGGAAAAATCATCAATACTTGATCCTACGAGCGCTCCATTCTTAGTGGCATTGCGATCAGCATAAAGTGAATTTTGCCAATAGATTACTTCCGGATCTATCTCCAGAAGCACAGGATTGGAGATTCTACCTTCGTTCATAGCGACATACATCATGGGATGCTCTCTTACGAAACTTACTCTTACGAAGTTCTGTAAGTTGTCACGTCTGTCCAAGTCGCGCGAACACATACTACCGCCAGGCTTCGATATGCTTATTCCCTTCTGTTCGCAGTCGGCCCATGAGTAGAGGCCGCCATTCTTGATGATTGACTCAATATTTTCTCTATCAGTAAAATGATAAAGCGTTGTTATATGATGCTGTTCGATGAGTTTCTTAAACTCGTCATAATTGTTTTTGTATGCCATAATCTGAAAATTTAATCAAATAATGAGAGTTGTTTATATGATGAATGGCCCACATTATGTTCTTGTTGCATATCGCCATAAGGTGGAAGTCCTTCAATATAAGCCTTTATAAGGTAGGCATGAGAGAGAGGTTTGGCAGGATTATCTACATCGCTGTTTGTATCATAATCAAGCAATACTATTGTTTTGGTCTTTGCCACCTCTTTCATTCTACTTATGATATCGGCAACCTTATTCTCAAGCACCCAACGGAATGTCGGGATATAGATTTGCTTGCGCGCATCGATATATCCGAGGAGTTCCGTTCCGTTTACTCCCTTGCGATGTCCCAGAGGCTTTCCGAAGCGACGAACAGTACGCTTGATGTTCTTCATCGTGTCGTTCTTGAACATCTCTGTATCTACATCAGCCGAGGCAAAGACTTTCAATCCTTGCCATATCGCTTCCACACATGTTGCTGTCCATCCTTCGCTAAATGGCACAGGAATGCCACCATGAGGGTAGAATGGACTAAGCTTCACAAGTCCGTCTTTCGCTTGTGAAGTCACGTCGCATATTATTGCATCAGGATATGCTTTGAGTATATTCTCCGGCTTCTTACGCTTGTTTTGAATTACTATCATATTCTGTATAGGTTAAAAAGGTAATATTTGAGCACTTGGCTGAATCAACTCTTGATTTAGGATAACATATGAAATCTCATTAAGCAATTCAGACCGATCTTTTCCTATTGTTCGCATATTTTCTGTGTATAAATAGTTATATAGCTGATCCATATAGCATGGTTTTTCATACCAATGTTGGTCTTTCCATACCGACTCTCTTTCTTGATAATATTTGTAATATTTATCATCAGAAAGGAAGAAAACACGTAACATCCAATACTTAACGAAAGGTTCCACTTTATTATCATTCAAAATATTTATCATTTCAGCTAATATGTGAGAGAAAATTAATTGATCAGCTACGCAATCGCGTCCAAACTCAAAAATTAGTTCAGATGCCATTCTATATAGAGTCGCATTTTTATGGACATTTCTTAATATATAAAATAGATTCTTTAGATGAACTTCTGCACTGCCATCATAACCATTAGCTCTTCGATTTACTTCCTTAAACAATTCAAACAAGTAGGCAAAAGAGAGGTCATTCTTAATAATTTCCGCAATCGTTTTACCTTCAAGCAGTATTGCCTGAGTGTCTGAAACATTATAATATAGAGCACATGAGTAAACAAAACATGCTTTAGACAGTTCAATTCTATCATTAACTGTGTCTATATGCTTTGTTTTAGTTTCATTTAGTTCAAGTGAAATAGATGTGAGACTATTTTTAATGATTACTTCAAGTTCTGACAATATATTGCTTGCGTTAGAAAATATTCTGATGTCATCGCCATATCTATAGTACTCTATACCATTCATTGCACTAAGTTCTTGGTCAAACTCATGCATATAAATGTTTGCAAAGTAAAAGTCAATTTCCGAACATGGATTTAAACCATCTATTGTATCCTGGTAAAGAATCTTTTCAAAAAGAGTATCATACCACTCTGTATTAGTAAAATAACTACTAAAAAAGTACTTACACAACTTTTGAAGGTTAATACTCTTAAAGAAATTGCGAATATCGAATACATATAGTGAACTATAAGATTGTGAGCAAAAGTTTTGTTGTTCTACAAACTTGTTAAAATATGTTTCATACTTTTGCATATTATGGTTCTCTATGAATACATCTTCTGTTCCACCAAAAATATTGCTATTGTGGTCTTCTGTTTTAGCATTATGTCGTACTATCCCAAACAAGTAACGTAACGCATATTGGGCAAGAGGCAAGACTTTTCCTTCTCGTTTCTCTAAACCATTTGGCTTTAGGCAATAGTAATACATACCATCTTCGTGATTCCATACTTGATTTTTTAAACACAATTGCATTTGAGTCGCTAACTCAAGTCTAGCTAAATGATCCTGATACTTTTTAATATCTCTCTCATATCTAGCTGGATCTTTAAACAACATAGAATGATAGGCGAGTTCAATAGCTTGGACTATGTTATTTAAACTACACATCTCCTCTTTCATATCGACAAACGAATATGAAGCACCAATGATACTAAGTGAATTCCAGTCGTTTTCATCAAATGTACCATTAATGCATAATTTCGAGAACATGCCAAGCAACCTGTAAACCAGAGCATCTGAATTATTAGAGACAATATATCTATATTGGCTACTATTGAATAAGTTACAGAATTCCGTTTGATTGAATACGGCAAAACCTCTATTTTCATCAATCATATATGGAAATGTCAAATAAACTTTAAGTGATAGTAGAATCTGTACTATGGCAAAATCATCTATTTTATCATCAAATGTTCTCTTTAGTGAATTGATGTATTGAGGAATCTGGTAGTCTGGCGTTCCTTGCTCTCTAGCGAGTTGTCCTTTCATAGCAGAAACGTACATTCCATCATAATCAACTAATATGAGTGCTCCTTTATTGTTGACAAGAATATTATCTGGCTTCAAATCCCCATGTGAGAATGGCTGATTCCGAAGCCATAAACTAAGTTTATAGAACTCTTTAAACAGATTTGCAATAATTCCTGCATCATACTTGTGATGAAAAAGATATTTATCTAAGCTCTCTCCATCAATCCAATCCATAACTAAAACAGGAAACTCCTCTGTATCTGAATTTTTACAATTAACAAATAGCTCATTCTGTAAAAAACGAACCTTAACAATATACGAAGACTCAATTTGTTTTAATTCATTGCTAATTAAAGTATATGCGTCTTCTCGACCTTCCTGATGACGAGTAAAACACTTTATAGCATAATATTTTTCGCCATCTGTCATTTTGAAAACTACAGCATAGTTTCCACTTGACATGATTATATCACCTTCATCATTATACACAGGACGAAGGTTGGTAAGCTCATTAAAGTTGTCTTCTGCATTCTTAATGGCATCTATATATTCTGAAATCAGAGGATAGTTCATGACATGTGTGATAATTTGAGATTTTCCTTAATTCCGCAACACTATTATAAATTAAACTTTTAAGTGCCTGAGCAACAAAAAACTCTTGCTTTGGCAAGCGGCAGAGCCGAGCGGCCCAGGATTTTGCCATGTCGAAGAATTCACTTATCTTAGTGTTGCAAAACAAACAAGAGAATTCAACGATAGGCATGGCAAAAATACATATTAAATCTGAGAAACTCACTCCTTTTGGAGGAATATTTTTGGGTCATGGAGCAATTTGACTCCACATTGTCATCTGTAATTGACTCGACCCTCGGTCTAAGATGTAGATTGTTCCATTTCATGGCACGTTTTCTCGCCATGGAGGGTAAAGTCAAAACTAAAATATTTGGCAATTTGAATAGCAAACGGTTCTAATCGTAGGAGGCTACGGCATTAGCTTTCCGCTACGCGCCGCTGACTTTCAGTTCTTGCCGTAGTCATTAGTAACTGAAATACAACTGTTTGCAATAGCTACGGCAGGAATGCCGTAGCCTCCTACATACGCCGTCCGATTGGGTGGCGTTCGGTGTCTGATTGGATTGCGTTCGGTGTCTGATCAGATTGCGTTCGGTGTCCGATCAGATTGCGTTCGGTGTCTAATCGGACGGCGTACGGAGAACGATGACTCTTGTCTGGATAATACCCGTCTTTAGAACAAGAAAATGTGCCAAGACCCTAAGATTATTGCTAACCTAACGAGTCTTGGCACATTCCAATAGATTATTATATTCTAATAAATCAATTACATCACGCTTATTTCGTCAACAAAGAGGAATGCCGGTTTGCCCTTTCCGCTATGCCATTCGGGCATATTGCGCTCCGATGTAGCCTTGACCTTCACGTAGCGTGCCTTTGTGGGCTGGAAGTCGAGCTTGTGGGTGTAGACCTTGTCGGCTGCATCCTCGCCAAGTGTCGGCAACTGCTTTGTAGCCACCTGCTTGAATGTCTTACCATCCTGCGAGACGCTCACTTCGATGTCGCGTGCGTCGAATATCCATGAGCCTTTATCTACGCAGGTGTTGAACTCTACGTGCGAGATTACAGAAGGTTTCTGCATGTCTATAACTGCCTCAAGGTCGTTCTCGCAGAAGCCGAGCCAACGGCCGGTGCCGAAGCCCGTGTCGCCAAGCTGTCCGTCGGTAAGCGTAGCTGCACCATTGTAGGTGTAGTTCTTGTGTGTGGGCTGCAGCAATGTAATGGGGCAAGCCGTAGCCTTGTTGAAATTTATCTCCTGACGACTCACGCTGCTTCTCTTGCCGTCGCGGAAGGCAGCCGCGCAGATGTTGGCAGACTTCTGCAGAACGATGGCTCCGGTGTATAGCGAACTATTGGATGTCGGTTCGGTACCGTCGAGCGTGTAGCGTATCTCTGCGTCGCCGGTTGTGGTGAGGTGTACCACAATCTCGTGCCACTTCGTGTCGGCGTCAACGTGTATGTCCACGTTGAAGAGATGTTTGGCGTAGTTGTAACCCAGGTGGTCGTAGAGATGAGTGAATTCGACGAGTCGACTTGTGAAGTCGGCGTAGTTCTTCAGCTCGGGCTGGCTCCACTGCACCTCGCTCAGCGCCGCCATACGCGGCAGAGCCATGTACTGCATCTGCTTGAATGTAGGCATGTATTCGGTCCAAATATTAGCCTGCACACCGATGATGTGGCGTGCCTCGTCGGCTGTCAGCTCCTTCGGCATCGGCTCGTAAGAGTAAACGCGCTCCAGCGGCAGGTAGCCGCCGATGGCCTCCGGCTCGTTAGCCTTGTCGAGCGACTGGTAGTAGTCGAAGTAGAGATAGCTGTTCGGTGTCATCACCACGTCGTGATGCTGCTTGGCAGCCGCGATGCCACCACTCTCTCCGCGCCACGACATAACGGTAGCGCCCTCAGCGAGTCCGCCCTCAAGAATCTCGTCCCAACCGATGGTGTTGCGGCCTAACGACTTGAGATAGTTGGAAGCGTGAGTGATGACGTAGCTCTGCAGACGCTCCTCGGCTGTGTGTCCGTCCTTAGCCTCAAGATGCAGTTCCTTGATGCGTGCTTGGCACTTCGGACACTTCTGCCACTGGGTCTTCGGACACTCGTCGCCACCAACATGTATGTACTTAGACGGGAAGAGAGCCACAACCTCCTTCAGCACGTCGTCTACAAACTTCATTGTCTTGTCGTTGCCAGCGCAGAGCACGTTGTCCGATACGCCCCACATCTCCCAAACCTTATACGGACCGCCCGTGCAGCCCAGTTCGGGATAAGCAGCAAGAGCAGCCTGCATGTGTCCAGGTAGGTCTATCTCTGGAACGATAGTAATGTAGCGGTCGGCAGCGTACTTCACGATGTCGCGTATCTCCTTCTGTGTGTAGAAGCCTCCGTATGGTTTGCCGTCGTACTTACCCGTGTTGTGGCCGATGACGGTTTGTGTGCGCTTAGAACCAACCTTGGTGAGCAGTGGATATTTCTTTATCTCGATGCGCCAACCCTGGTCATCAGTGAGATGCCAGTGGAAGCGGTTGATGTTGTGCAGGGCGAGCATGTCAATGAATTGGCGTATCTCGTCGGTGCTTACGAAGTGGCGCGACACGTCGAGGTGGGTTCCGCGGTAAGAGAAGCGCGGAGCGTCGACGATGTGAGCACAGGGAATGGTCACTTGTGATGCCTTGCCACTCACTACGGGCAGCGACTTACGCAAGGTTTGTATGCCGTAGAACACACCGGCTGCTGATGCTCCAGCAATGCTGATGCGTTTAGCGTCGACATCGAGTTTGTAGCCTTCAGCGTTGCTGATTGTCTTGTCGATAGAAAGGACAATAGCTGTAGTATTCTTGCCCTGCTTTCCGACACTGGGGCGCACACCAGTAGTCTGTTCGATATACGATGCGAGTAGGGTGGCATTGCGCTTCATGTCGTTGTTTGAGGTCGCAACTACAATTGATGTTTTGCCGTTGAGGATAAAAGGTGTATCGTTAGTTACGTCAGCCTGCAGCGGTTGAGGTACGATGTTGAAGTCCGCAGTCTGTCCCGATGCGGAGCCGGGCAGGAGAAATGCCGTTGAGACAATGACTCCTGTGAGCAATTTCAAATTCATTGTATTGTTTATCTTGTTTTGTTTTAGTAGGCTTGTTTATTTAGAATTGATTTCCTTTGTCTTCTTTTTTAATGATAGTGTATTGAATGATAGACCGAAGATTTCACTTGGTTGCTTACTCAACGCACACCTGTATTGCAAAGTTAGCGGAAATCGGGGACACTACAAAAAAACGACAGCAATAATGTATAAACATCATTGCTGTCGTTTTATAATATTTCTATCTTAGGAGGATAGGGTAGGAGTGCTATCCGTCTCCTCCTTCAATTTCGGTTTGATTAGATCTGCTCGCTCCAATCCTCCTGGCTCTTGCGAACGTAGGTCTGGTAGCGGAGCTTAGCCATCTTCTCAGCCTGGCTGAACAGCTCGTCAGCCTCCTTCGGGAATGCCTTCTGAACAGAGAGGTAGCGAACCTCACCAAGGAGGAAGTCGCGGAAGTCCTCCCACTTCGGAGCCTTAGAGTCGAGTGTGAACGGGTTCTTGCCCTCGTCAGCCAACAGCGGGTTGAAGCGCCAGAGGTGCCAGTAACCGCAATCAACAGCGAGCTTCTCCTCGTTCTGTGAGCGACCCATACCGCCCTTACGCTTCAGACCGTGGTTGATACACGGAGCGTAAGCAATGATGAGTGACGGACCTGGGTAAGCCTCTGCCTCGCGGATAGCCTTCAATGTCTGAGCATTGTCAGCACCCATAGCAATCTGAGCTACGTAGATGTAGCCGTATGTTGTCTGCATGAGGCCGAGGTCCTTCTTGCGGATACGCTTGCCCTGAGCTGCGAACTGAGCGATAGCGCCGAGCGGAGTAGATTTAGATGACTGACCACCAGTGTTAGAGTAAACCTCAGTATCGAGTACGAGGATGTTAACGTCCTCACCAGAAGCCAATACGTGGTCGAGACCGCCGTAGCCGATATCGTAAGAAGCACCGTCGCCACCAATAATCCACTGGCTGCGCTTTACGAGGTAGTGGTCGAGAGTCTTGAGCTCTGCGCAAACCGGGCAACCCTTCTCTGCACCAGCAGCGATGAGCGGCTTCAGCTCTGCAGCAGCCTCCTTAGAACCCTCAGAGTCGTTCATGTTAGCCATCCACTTGTCAGCAGCAGCAACGAACTCTGCCGGAACGTGCTCGTCTGCCTTTGCCTCTTCGAGGAGGTGGCAGATGCGCTCCTTCATCTTCTTGTTACCGAGAACCATACCGAGACCAAACTCGCAGAAGTCCTCGAACAGTGAGTTGTCGAATGCCGGACCCTGACCCTTAGCGTTGGTTGTGTAAGGTGTAGACGGGATAGAAGCTGAGTAGATAGAAGAACAACCAGTAGCGTTAGCAATCATCTGACGGTCGCCGAAGAGCTGAGAGATGAGCTTAACGTAAGGAGTCTCACCGCAACCAGAGCAAGCGCCAGAGAACTCGAACAGAGGCTGAGCGAACTGAGAGTTCTTCGGGCTCTGCTTGATGTCTACGAGGTCCTGCTTAGAAGCTACGTTGTGAACGAGGTACTCCCAATTCTGTGCTTCCTTCTGCATATCCTCTGCGTCTACGTTGAACGGAACCATCTTGAGAGCCTTCTCGAGTTCACCGGTCTCCTTGTTCTTCTTGCCCGGGCAAACGTCGGCACAGTTGCCGCAGCCAAGACAGTCGAGCACTGAGGCCTCGATGCGGAAGTGCATACCCTTGAGAGCAGCCGGAGCCTTGATTTCCTGTGTCTCAAGACCTTCGATGCCTGCAAGCTCTGCGTCGGTAAGAACGAACGGACGGATAGCTGCGTGAGGACATACGAACGAACACTTGTTACACTGGATACAGTTCTCTACGTTCCATACCGGAACGAATGCCTCAACACCACGCTTCTCGAAAGCTGAAGTGCCGTTCTGCCATGTACCGTCAACAGTGTCGTGCTTAACGAAGTCAGAAACCTTCAAGAGGTCGCCTGCCTGACCATTGATAGGACGAACGAGCTCCTTAACGAATGCCGGAGCGTTGTCAGCCTTAGCCTCCTCGTCAGCGAGGTTTGCCCATGCTGGGTCAACAGTGAGCTGCTTGTATTCGCCACCGCGGTCAACAGCTGCGAAGTTCTTGTCAACAACGTCCTGACCCTTCTTAGAGTAAGACTTAACGATGAATGCCTTCATCTGCTCTACTGCGAGATCCAAAGGAATAACCTCTGTGATGCGGAAGAATGCAGACTGGAGGATGGTGTTGGTACGGTTGCCGAGACCAATCTCCTGAGCAATCTTTGTAGCGTTGATATAGTAAACAGTGATGTTGTTCTGGGCGAAAATGCGCTTCACCTTGTTCGGGATGAAGTTAACGAGTTCCTCGCCGTCGAAGATAGTGTTCAACAGGAAGTAACCGTTCTTGCGCAAACCGCGTGTAACATCGTACATATTCAGGTACGCCTGTACGTGGCAAGCCACGAAGTTAGGAGTATTTACCTGGTATGCGCTGTGGATTGGGCTGTCGCCGAAACGGAGGTGTGAGCAAGTGAAACCACCTGACTTCTTTGAGTCGTAAGAGAAGTAAGCCTGGCAGTACTTGTTGGTGTTGTTACCGATAATCTGTACAGAGTTCTTGTTAGCACCTACAGTACCATCAGCACCGAGTCCGTAGAACTTAGCCTCGAACAAGTCGTCGCCACCCATCGGGATCTCCTCTTCCTCAGGAAGTGAAGTGAATGTAACGTCGTCAACGATGCCCACTGTGAAGTGGTTCTTAGGCTGCGGAAGCTCGAGGTTCTTGAACACAGCAACAATCTTAGCCGGTGTTGTGTCTGAAGAACCAAGGCCGTAACGACCACCAACGATAAGCGGCTTGCGCTCGTCGTCGTAGAGAGCCGACTTAACGTCGAGGTACAGCGGTTCGCCCTCTGCGCCTGGCTCCTTTGTACGGTCGAGCACAGCAATGCGCTTAACTGTAGCAGGAAGAGCTTTCTTCAGGTAATCTACTGCGAACGGACGATAAAGGTGAACAGCAACCATACCTACCTTCTTACCCTGCTTGTTCAGGTAGTCGATAGCCTCGCGTGCAGGCTCTGTAGCAGAACCCATGAGGATGATTACGTTCTCAGCGTCCTCTGCTCCGTAGTAATTGAAGAGGTGGTACTCGCGACCAGTAATCTTTGTCATCTCCTGGCAGTACTTCTCTACTACCTCAGGGATGCGGTTGTAGTACTCGTTGCAAGCCTCACGGTGTGTGAAGAATGTCTCCGGGTTCTCAGCTGTACCGCGTGTAACAGGACGCTCAGGTGTGAGGGCACGGTCGCGGAAACGCTTGATGTAGTCAGGATTTACCAACGGACGGATGTCTTCCATATTCATCTCCTCGATCTTGTGGTACTCGTGTGATGTACGGAAACCGTCGAAGAAGTTGATGAACGGTACTGATGTCTCAAGTGTAGCAAGGTGAGGAACAGCAGAGAGGTCCATAACTTCCTGCACTGAACCAGAGCAGAACATTGCGAAGCCTGTCTGACGGCAAGCCATAACGTCCTGGTGGTCGCCGAAGATACAGAGAGAGTGTGAAGCCAATGTACGTGCAGAAACGTTGAACACGCACGGCAGCAACTCGCCTGCAACCTTATACATGTTAGGAATCATCAGCAACAGACCCTGCGAAGCAGTGTATGTTGAGGTGAGGGCACCAGCCTGAAGTGAGCCGTGGAGAGCACCTGCTGCACCAGCCTCTGACTCCATTTCCTGGATAGAAACTCGCTGACCGAAGAGGTTCTTACGACCCTTGGCAGCCCATTCATCTACATGCTCTGCCATCGGAGATGACGGAGTGATAGGATAGATAGCAGCAACCTCTGTGAACATGTAGCTCACGTGAGCGGCAGCTGTGTTACCATCACAAGTGATAAATTTTTTTTCTTTAGCCATTTTACTAATTCTTTTTAATTAGTGAATACTTATAGTTGTTTTAAACTTTTTCTGTCTAAGCCTCATTTAAGGCAGCGTTTAAGCCGAACTAAGCCGAGTTAAGCCTTTCTAAGCCTTCTTAAGCCTTCCTACTTTTTACTCTTTTACTCTTTTACTTTTTTACTTTTAATAGAGTAAGCCGAACATCCAAAGCGGAACTTTGTTCGCTTGACCAATATTGAGGTCGTAGGTGGCGTATAGTTGCTCTGAGGAGTTGCGAGTGCGTCGTATGTGGTTGGCACTCGTGACATGGAAGTGAAGTTTGTTGTCAATGATGTATGCAGCATCGCGGTTGCCCTGATTGACGCTGTGGTCCTTCCAAAGCATATTGACGAAGAATGTCTCCATAACATCCTGACGGTCTGCCACGATTGGGTAGATGCAGTACATGAGGTTGGGGTTGTACATCATCACCTTTGACGGTTTCTTCGGGAACTCGTCGCCAGGGTGGTAAATGATGTTTATCAAACGTGCATCAGAGAGATACTTGATATAATTCATCACTGTAGCACGGCTTGTCTTAATCTCTCCTGCCAGGTTGCTGATGTTCGGTGCTTTCAGTCCTTCTACAGCAAGTAGGTAGAGGAGCTTCTTTATCTTTGTGAGATATTTAAGCTCGATTTGTTTTATCAGAAGAATGTCTACTTCGGTCATCATGTTCATAGTCTTGAGCAAGTTCTCCTCGAAGTTGCGGTGCTCAAGAAAGAATGGATAGAAGCCATGATGAAGGTAGGAGTTGAAGTGTTCGGCAATGTCTACATTCTTTGCAATCTCGTTGGCTATTTCTACATGATTGGCGAGAATGTTGTCAAGCGTATAGACGGGGATGTTATTGCCTGTTTGTAGGTTTAAGTATTCGCGGAACGAGAAGCCACGGAGGTTGTAACTCTTGACGATGCCACAGAGTTCGGGATTTTCCTCTTTCAGTCGCATCACACTTGAACCCGTGAATATAATCTTCAGGTTGGGACATTGGTCGTAGCATTTGCGAAGCTCGCTGCTCCAGTTCTGCTGCTTGAACACTTGATCAATGAGTAGAACCTCGCCACCGTGGTTATAGAAATCCATCGCAAAGTCAGCGATGCCACGTCCCTGAAAGTAGAAGTTGTTCATATTCACGTAGAGACAACGACGATCGTTAGTGTCGAAATTCTCCTTGGCATATTGCAACAGGAATGTTGTCTTTCCAATGCCTCGTGTACCCTTAATGCCAATGAGACGATCGCTCCAGTCAATCTCGTCCATAAGATTGCGTCTGACTGGTGCGTCCGTATGCTCTACGAGGTATTTATGAGTTTTAAAGAAAGCTTCCATTACTCTATCGGTTGTTTCTGTTGCTTCTGTTACTTGAATATTTTGCTATTTATTATATAGTCTTCTACAACTATGCAAAGGTAATATTAATTTCTTTATTTGCAAACTCTGTATTGCAAAAACTGCATTTTTTTTTATTTTTTGCGTCTGCATCGTTTGCGGTGTGCTATTATGCAGATGCGTAGTCGCTCGAATGTGAAATAAAAGTGGTATTTTTGCACTTGCTTACGAAGTAATTAAAGATAAAAACAGATGAAGTTACATATATTCAATCCTGAGCACGACATAGCTCTTGCTGCCAATCAAGAATGTTTCACCGCCCCTCATGCAGGTAGACGTTTGCGTACCGACTTGGGATTTATCCCTGCTTTCTGGGCTTCAGAAGGCGATATGGTACTCGTAGACGATGTTGAGGCAGCAATAGAGGCACGTCGCCATCTACGTAAGTTCGGCAATGATGTGGTCTTTGTCACCGCTGCCGACTTGAAAGATTTTACTTTAGACGATGTTAAGAGTTTTCAGGTAGAGCCGTGGGGGTGGGATCGCACCATAAAGGAACAACTGTTGCGTGCTAATAAAGGGCTTGAACCATTCATGCCAAGTGACGATGCGCTTGCTACTATCAGAGAGATGAGCAACAGACGCTTTGCTGCAGAACATCTTTTGCCTGTGTTGCGTGAAATAGCTGAGTCTCAAACTGTTGGCGAAAGCCACTACTGCACAACAATGGAGGAGGTACTTCAAGTGTTAAAACGCAACGGAAGAAGCGTGCTCAAGTCGCCATGGAGCAGTAGCGGCAGGGGAGTGCGCTATGTAGAGACCACAGTACTTGATGCACATCTTGAAGGGTGGGCAGCGAATGTCGTCAAACGTCAGGGTGGCATAATGGTAGAGCCATTATATAGTAAGGTGTACGACTTCGGACTTGAGTTTGTGAGCAATTCCGACGGGTCGATTGATTTCAAAGGACTCTCGCTCTTCGCTACACGTGGTGGTGCATATGTAGGCAATATACTTGCCACAGAGGCTGATAAGCGTGAAATATTATCACGGTATGCCGACATTGCTCTTGTTGATAATATCTGCGAGCGTATTCGTGCTGTGCTTTCTCTGCATTTTAAGGGTATATATGTTGGAGCTTTCGGCATTGACATGATGGCTGTAGCACGTGAGAGTGCTGACGGCTTCCTGCTTCATCCGTGTGTAGAACTTAATCTGCGTCGCACTATGGGGCATCTTGCTTTGTCACTCACGCCTACAATTGCCGAACCACAACGCATAATGAGCATCAGCTATGCAGATAAGTATCGTATGAGAATACACGATACGACGAATAATTTACTGAATACATCGCTGATAGCTCACTAATTATTACACATATTTAAGATTTTATGTGTAGTGCATTAACGTGGTTTTTCTGAGAAAATCAGTAACTTTGCATACGAGAAACATATAAATATATATACGATGAAACAAACAAAGATTGTTGCTTCTATTAGCGATCGCCGTTGTGATGTCGAGTTCCTCCGCAAATTGTTCTTTGCCGGAATGAACGTCGTAAGAATGAACACTGCACATGCGACGCCTGACGGGATACATAATATTATAAAGAATGTGAGAACTGTTTCGCCCCACTTGGCTCTTATGATTGACACAAAGGGACCAGAGGTGAGAACCACTGGTTGTGCTGAGCCAATAGAGTACAAGACGGGCGATGTGGTTAAGATATTTGGACGTCCGGGTATGGACTCATCGCATGATATCGTCAATGTGTCATACATCGACTTTGCTAAGGATGTGAAGGTTGGTGATCATGTGCTCTTTGACGATGGTGAACTTGATATGCTTGTCATAGACAACAATGGTCCGATGCTTGTAGCTCAGGTGCAGAACGACGGTGTACTTGGTGCACACAAGAGCGTTAACGTGCCGGGCGAGCACATCGCTCTGCCTGCCATCACGCCGAAAGACCACGACAACATCCTCCTCGCCATTGAGGAAGACATCGACTTCATCGCTCACTCGTTCGTGCGTTCTGCCGATGACGTTTTGGCGATACAGAAGATACTCGACGAGCACAACAGCGACATAAAGATCATCTCTAAGATTGAGAACCAGGAAGGTGTGGACAACATCGACGAGATTATCGACGCTTCTTACGGCATTATGATTGCGCGTGGCGACCTTGGTATAGAGGTGCCAATAGAGCAGATACCGGGCATTCAACGCCAGATTATACGCAAGTGTGTGATGAAGAAGAAGCCGGTTATCGTCGCAACACAGATGCTCCATACGATGATTAAGAATCCGCGCCCTACACGTGCTGAGGTTACTGATATAGCCAATGCTATCTATTCATATACAGATGCACTCATGCTTAGTGGTGAGACGGCAAGTGGCAAGTATCCGCTTGAGGCAGTGCAGACGATGGCTGCCATTGCTGAGCAGGCAGAGAAGGACCGCTCTGCGCTTGGCGACTATGAGGTACCGATGAACGAGAACTGCTCGCAGCGTGAGTTCCTTGCACATGCAGCTATTGAAGCAACAAAGACACTTGGCGTTGCTGGTATCATCACCGACAGTCTTACTGGCGAGACCGTACGCCATTTGGCTGCTTTCCGCGGTCCGAATCCTATCCTTGCAATATGTTATAAGGAAAAGACACAGCGCTGGTTAAATCTCAGCTTTGGTGTCATCCCCGTTCATCAGAAGGAACATGCGCCTGCTGCATACATGTTCACAGCTGCATTGCGTATGCTCCGACAGAAAGGCTACATCGGCTCCGACGATAAGATTGCGTACCTTAGTGGTAGCTTTGGATTGGGCAACCCGACGGGCACAACATTCCTCGAAATCAATAAGGTTAGTCAAGTGTTCGATAAGTCGTACGAATTCCACTTGCCTAACAAGGAATAACCATTATATAGAAGTCAATTTAATATGACAATACGAAATAGGAGGTCGTAAGATCTCCTATTTTTTTGTCTTGTATTGAAACAAAAAAGGACGGGGTGCAATCACTGCAGCCCGCCCTCAAATAATTAGAGAGTTATAAAAAAATAAGTTTTCCGATTTTAAACCTTCTCGATAATCTGTCCGCCAGCCTCTACTGCCTCCATGTTCAGAGGAATAAGACCGTGGTGACGCTCGGGAAGTGTCTTGTAAAGAGCCTTGTTGAGGCCGTCGGTGCTCACAATCGGACAAACCTTTAGCAGGCCGCCGAGTACAATCATGTTGAACACCTTTGAGTTCTTCAATTCGGCAGCCTTATCCATAGCGTCGATACGATAGACATTGATGTCCTTACGTGTCGGTGGTTTGATAATACCGAAACCGTCATATATAAGTATTCCGCCTGGCTTCACCTTTGACTCGAACTTGTCAAGCGATGGCTGGTTAAGCACGATAGCCACATCATAATGGCTAAGGATAGGCGATGAGATGCGCTCTTCGCTCACGATTACTGTCACGTTGGCTGTACCGCCACGCTGCTCAGGACCGTAAGCCGGCATCCATGTTACTTCTTTGTTCTCCATCAGACCGGAGTAGGCGAGAATCTTACCCATTGAGAGCACGCCCTGTCCTCCGAAACCTGCTATAATTATTTCTGCTTTCATAGGTTTGTCGTGTCTTTTAAGTCACCCTTCGGGTATTGTTTGAACATATTCTCTTCCATCCACTTGTTGGCCTTCACCGGTGGCAACTTCCATCCGCTGTTGCATGTAGCAACAATCTCAACGAGTGATGAACCCTTGCCCTCCATAGATGCTGTGAATGCCTTCTTGATAGCAGCCTTTGCCTTACGGATTGATGCTACGTTCTCTACGCTCTGGCGTGTTACGAAGCATGTGCCCGGCAGAGTGACAGCCATTTCTGAGAGGTTGAGTGGATAACCATGCAGCGCCGGTTCGCGACCATAAGGACATGTAGATGTCTTCTGACCGATAAGCGTTGTCGGAGCCATCTGTCCACCAGTCATACCGTAGATGGCATTGTTGATGAATATGAGAGTGATGTTTTCACCGCGGTTCAGTGCGTGGATACTCTCGGCTGTTCCGATACAAGCCATGTCGCCGTCGCCCTGATAGGTGAAGACAAGGCGCTCTGGCCACAGGCGCTTGATGGCAGAAGCAAGAGCTGGAGCGCGTCCGTGTGCTGCTTCCTGCCAGTCGATGTCGATATAGTTGTAGGCAAATACAGAGCAGCCTACCGGGCTTACGCCGATGGCGTTCTCCTGCATGCCCATTTCTTCGATAACTTCAGCCACAAGTTTGTGAACTACGCCATGCGAACAACCTGCGCAGTAGTGCATGTGGGTATCGTTGAGAAGCTCAGGCTTTTTGTAAACCAGGTTCTCCGGTGATATTATATCGTTCATAGAAATTTCTCCTTTAAAGCTTTAACCATTTCCTCTGGCTCGGGAACGATGCCGCCGAGTCGTCCGTAGTGCTCACAACGTACAGTGCCGTTTACTGCGAGGCGTACGTCCTCGATCATCATGCCGGCGTTAATCTCTGCAACGAGAATACCCTTGAGCTTCTTAGCTGCCTCTGCAATCTCCTTTTCGGGGAAAGGCCACAATGTGATAGGACGGAACAAACCGACCTTGATGCCCTCTGCACGTGCAAGCTCGATAGTCTTTTCTGCAATACGCGCTGCCGAACCGAACGCAACAATCATGTATTCTGCGTCGTCCATGAACTTGGTCTCGTAGCGAACCTCATTCTCGCGAATCTTGCGGTATTTCTCCTGAAGCTGCAGGTTGCGCTGCTCCATAATCTCAGGCTTAAGCTCGAGAGATGTGATAACGACGGGCTTACGGCCCTTGCAACCGGTAGATGCCCACGGACATTCCTTTATGATTTCTTCGTTTGTGCGGCGTGGCTTGAATGGAGGAAGAACTACTTTCTCCATCATCTGACCGATAACACCGTCAGAGAGAATCATTGCAGGGATGCGATACTTGAAAGCGAGTTCAAAAGAGAGGTCGACAAAGTCTGCCATCTCCTGAACAGAGTTCGGGGCGAGCACGAGGATATAGTAATCACCATTGCCACCGCCACGGGTAGCCTGGAAATAGTCGCTCTGTGAAGGTTGGATGGTGCCAAGACCAGGACCGCCGCGCTGAACGTCGACGATAAGACCCGGTACTTCTGCGCCTGCCATATAAGAGATACCCTCCTGCATGAGCGATACGCCCGGACTTGACGACGATGTCATAACGCGTTTGCCGGTGCCACCGCCACCGTAAAGCATGTTGATTGATGCAACTTCACTCTCTGCCTGAAGCACTACCATGCCTGTGGTCTCCCAAGGCTTAAGTTCTGAGAGTGTTTCGATAACTTCGGTCTGTGGAGTAATAGGATAGCCGAAATAACCATCACAACCACAACGGATGGCAGCGTGGGCGAGAGCCTCGTTGCCTTTCATAAGTTTAACTTCCTGTTCTGCCATTGTGTTAATCCTCCATTTTTTTACGGTAAACACTAATACATCCGTCTGGACATACAATTCCGCACGATGCACAACCAATACAATCGTCAGGTCTTACAGCCTCGGCGTATTGATAACCATGCACGTTCACTGCCTTTGCTGTGAGAGCAATGACATCTTTCGGGCAAGCTACAACACAAAGAGAGCATCCTTTGCATCGGTCGGTGTTAACCACGATAGCACCTTTGATTTTTCCCATAGTAATATATCGTTTAGAGTTAGGGGTTATACATATCTTTACAGTAGAAGGCGAACATATCGTCGAGCATTTGCTTTGCTTCCACTGCAGGCGACTCGGGGTCGAGAGCTATTGCTTCGAGATAGTTGTCGATAGCATGCTTCCAATCGCCTTTACGTCTGTACTCGTTGCCGAGCTTGTAATAGTCTTCTGCTGTCATACTTATTAAGGTTGGGGTGTGTTATGTTGTTGTGTTGACAGTTGTCAGCACCTGTGATGCCGGCTGCTGACGCTTGTCTTTATCTTACCATCCCTTCGCTGCCTGCAGCGTATTCTTCATCAGCGAGCAGATTGTCATCGGTCCGACACCGCCTGGTACTGGTGTTATGAACGAACACTTCGGAGCTACTTCGTCGAACTTCACGTCGCCGTTGAGGCGAAATCCGCTCTTGCGTGTTGCATCAGGAACGCGAGTAGTACCCACGTCGATTACCACAGCACCTTCCTTCACCATGTCGGCTGTCACGAAGTCGGGCTTGCCGATTGCTGCTATGATGATGTCGGCTTCGCGACATTCTTTCTTGATGTCGGCGGTGTGTGAGTGGCATACCGTAACTGTTGCATCGCCATATTGCTTCTGCATCATCAGTTGTGCCATTGGTTTTCCAACGATGTTGCTTCTGCCGAGCACAACACATTTCTTTCCCGAGGTCTCTATGTTGTAGCGTTTGAGCAGGGTTACTATACCGAGTGGGGTAGCGGATATGAAGCATGGCAAACCGATAGACATGCGTCCGACGTTGATCGGATGGAAACCATCGACATCCTTGCGGTAGTCGATAGCCTCGATTATCTTCTGCTCGTCGATATGACGTGGAAGCGGCAACTGCACGATAAATCCGTCTACATCGTTGTCGTTGTTAAGACGTTCTACACATGCGAGCAGTTCGTCCTCGGTGACATCGTCTTCGTAGCGGATAAGTGTCGACTTGAAGCCGCACTTCTCGCAGGCAATGACCTTGTTCTTCACGTAAGTCTCTGAGCCACCATCGTGACCTACAAGCACTGCCGCAAGATGTGGTTGCTTGCCACCTGCAGCCATGATGCTCTTCACCTCTTCTGCTATTTCTGCTTTAATAGCTTCAGCAGTTGCTTTTCCGTCAATCAGTTGCATATCTCTTCTTTTTTAGAACTTTGGCATACCTGGCATGCCTTTCATCTTGCTCATCATGCCAGCCATTTTTGCCATATTTGTACCAGTAACCATCTTCATCATCTTGCGAGTCTGGTCGAACTGCTTGATGAGTCGGTTCACCTCCTGGATGTTTGTACCGCTACCTTTCGCGATACGCATACGGCGGCTTTGGTTCAGAATTTCCGGGTTCGTACGCTCCTTCGGAGTCATACTCTTTATGATTGCTTCAATGCCCTTGAATGCATTGTCGTCGATGTCAACGTCCTTGATAGCCTTGCCTACGCCCGGAATCATTGCTGCGAGATCCTTCAGATTACCCATCTTCTTTATCTGCTCAATCTGTCCGAGGAAGTCGTTGAAGTCGAACTTGTTCTTCTGAATCTTCTTCTGCAGGCGGCGTGCCTCTTCTTCGTCAAACTGTTCCTGGGCACGTTCTACAAGGCTCACGATGTCACCCATGCCGAGAATACGGTCAGCCATACGCGACGGGTGGAATACGTCGATCGCTTCCATCTTCTCGCCGGTACCTACGAACTTGATTGGCTTAGTGACAACGGTGCGGATAGAGAGTGCTGCACCACCGCGTGTGTCGCCGTCGAGCTTGGTGAGAACCACACCGTCGAAGTCGAGGCGGTCGTTGAACTCCTTGGCTGTGTTGACAGCGTCTTGACCGGTCATCGAGTCGACAACGAAGAGAGTCTCGTTCGGATTGATGGCGTTCTTCAAGGTCTCAATCTCGTTCATCATCTCCTCGTCTACTGCCAGACGACCTGCGGTATCGACGATTACTACGTCGTAGCTTTTGGCCTTTGCCTCGCGAATAGCGTTGTTTGCGATGCTTACAACGTCCTTGTTCTCAGGTTCAGAATATACGGGTACGCCTACCTGCTCGCCAACAACCTTGAGCTGTTCGATAGCTGCCGGACGATATACGTCGCAGGCTACGAGCAACGGGTTCTTGTGTTGCTTGTTCTTGAGCATATTAGCAAGCTTGCCAGAGAAAGTGGTTTTACCAGAGCCCTGCAGACCGCTCATGAGGATGATTGACGGTCGTCCGTTCAGGTTAAGCTCGGCAGCTTCGCCACCCATGAGTTCAGCGAGCTCGTCGTGTACAATCTTTACCATCAACTGACTTGGCTTCACCGCTGTGAGTACGTTCATGCCGAGAGCTTTTTTCTTCACCGTGTCGGTGAAGGTCTTAGCCACTTTATAGTTTACGTCGGCATCCAACAGAGCGCGTCTTACGTCTTTGAGGGTTTCGGCAACGTTGATTTCGGTAATCTTGCCTTCACCTTTGAGAATTTTGAAACTGCGTTCAAGTCTGTCACTAAGATTTTCAAACATATCTATTTTCTTTTCTTTTTATTAAAATTAATGTGTGCGCTTTGTGGGGCGTTTCTATACACGTCGCTTGTTTTGCAAAAGTAAGCAAAAAATAACGAGTTTCGGAATAAAAACTTATCTATTTAATTAATTTTAAGTTACTTTTTTAAGAAGATGTTGTTTAGTTCTACTTTTATCACTTCTTCGTTCACGAGATACTCCATAGCTTCGTCTTTTGCTTCCTGGTTTAGCACTATTTTGTTAAGCTCTGTAATTGAGTGCTTTTCGCCGTCTGCGAGCAGAGCTTTTATCGCTTTCAGTGCTTGATTATACGCATCTTTGTATGATTGTGATGTGTCTTGATGTGTCAAACACACGTCGCATTGGTGACAGTCGTCGGTTTCTGTCTCGCCGAAGTAGCGCAGCAGCTGCCTGCTACGGCATACAGTATCGTTCTGTGCATAGTCGATGATGCTTTTTATGCGTTTCTCAAACTGTGTTTTACGTTCTTCGTACACAGATTCTGAAATAACTATCTCCTCAGGCAATACGCGGTCTTGTGTGTATGTGAGCAATGGCACGGAGCGTTCGGGGATGAAATGCAGTATTCGGCGTTGGCTCAGACTCGTCAAAATCAAGTACACTTGTTGTTGGGTGAGTCCCGTTGCATGTGCTATGAATGCGAGCTCTATGAAGTGGTAGTCGACGAACAATCCGCTGTATTCGCGCAGTAGTGTTGTTATCACGAGTTCCTCGTTCGGCGTTGTTTCGTGCAACATATATAGCTGATCGCGTTCGAGTGTGAACTTTACGCGTGTTCGCGAGTCGGGATCGATGTCATATTCTATGTAGCCCGCTCTTGAGAGTATCTTTAGAGCTGAGTTTACGATTACGGGGTAGTGATGGAAGAGTAGGCTGAACTTCTCTACTTCGAAGTGGAATGTGCGTCCATAACCCGAACCTGCAGCAATCTGCAGATAGTAGGCAATGTGCTCATACACACGACAAATTTCTTCCTTGTTAGGGAATTCTTGTGCGATACGTTTCAGGAGCTTTGCCTTGTCGCTCTTGTCGTAGAGCAATACGGCGTAAGCCTTCTTCCCATCGCGTCCGGCTCTGCCTGCTTCCTGAAAGTAAGCCTCTATCGAATCGGGGCAAGTAATGTGTATCACTACGCGTACGTCGGGCTTGTCGATACCCATGCCGAAGGCGTTTGTTGCAACCATTACTCGCACCTCGTCATCGTGCCATTTTTTCTGACGCTCGTCTTTTGTAGAGTGTTCAAGACCAGCGTGATAAAAGGTTGCGCTAATGTTATTGTTCAACAAGAGCTCACATATCTCTTTCGTTAGTTTGCGACTTCGTACATAGACTATAGCACTGCCGTTTATTGAGTTCAGTATGTGCACTAACTGTTGCTGTTTGTTGTCAGATGTGCGCACTACGTATGCAAGGTTCTTGCGCTCGAAACTCATGCGGAACACGTTCCGCTCCTTGAATTCTAATTGCTCTTGTATGTCGTCAATAACGTCCTTTGTAGCGGTTGCGGTGAGCGCAAGTATTGGAGCGTCGGGCTTTAAGCGGCGTATGTCGGCTATGTGCAGATACGACGGGCGGAAGTCGTAGCCCCATTGCGATATGCAGTGGGCTTCGTCAATGGTTATGAAGCTCACTTTTATATGCGCCAGTTTGGTTTGGAACAGTTCCGAACCGATGCGCTCCGGCGACACATATAGTATCTTCGTATTGCCGAGCACGCAGTTCTCGAGTGTCTTGACGATTTCCTGACGGCTCATGCCCGAGTATATAGCAGCAGCGAGCACTTGGCGGCGGCGCAGGTTCTCTACCTGGTCTTTCATTAGTGCGATGAGCGGCGTGATAACAATGCACACACCTTCCATGGCGAGAGCCGGCACTTGGAATGTGAGCGATTTGCCGCCGCCCGTAGGCATCAGTCCTAACGTGTCCTTGCCCTCGGCAATGCTGCGTATGATGTCGCGCTGTATGCCGCGGAAGTCGGAGTAGCCCCAAGTGTCTCTGAGTATTTTGAGATATAATGTTTCGTCGTAACCCATTTTGTTGTTTAATTGAAGCTTCTCGGTTTGTTCTTGTTGTTAGTCTTCCTCCGCCACACGTATGTCTTCAATCTGTAGCTGTACCATGTTGCGTTTGAACACGTTGTCCTCAATGGTGTAGGCTATGTCGAAGCTACGTTTCGATTTAATGTAACGCGCTGAAGCGCTCTGTCCGAATGCGATACCGTTCACGATGTTGCTCGACTTGGAGTCTACAAGCTCCAGTTTGATGTGCTCCTGCTCGCGTCCCACGACCTTGCTTGTGCCGTAGTCGTAAACGTCGGTTGTGCAGAAGAGCGGCTTGGTGTTACCTGGTCCGAACGGCGAGAAACGCTTCAAGTCGTTGTGCAGTTTCTTCGTGATGTCGCGGAAGTCGATTTCGGCATCTATGTTGAGTATTGCCTCTGTCTGTTCGGGCTGTATGTGCTCGTCTACATAGCGTTGGAAGCGGTTGCGGAACTCCTGTATGTCGTCCCATCGCAGCGTTAGTCCGGCAGCGTAGGTGTGTCCGCCGAAGTTCACGAGCAGGTCACGACAGCTCTTTATAGCCGAGTATACGTCAAAGCCCGTCACGCTTCGCGCTGAACCAGTAGCGAAGTCGCCGTCGCGTGTCAGTACGACGGTCGGTCGGAAGTAGATTTCGGTGAGTCGTGATGCCACGATACCGATAACGCCCTTCTTCCAGTTCTCGTCGTAGAGTACTATCGACGAGCGGTGACGCTGACTCTCCAGTTTCGATACGATACTGTTAGCCTCCTCTGTCATCTGCTTATCGATGTCCTTGCGCTGTTCGTTGTACTCGTCGATGTGCTTCGCCTTGGCAAGCGCGTGCGAGAAGTCTTTCTCTACGAGCAAATCGACGCTCTCGCGTCCGTTCTCCATACGTCCCGACGCATTGATGCGCGGACCTATCTTGAACACGATGTCGCTCATGGATATGTCTCTGCCTCCGAGTCCGCAGATGTCTATAATCGCCTTCAGACCGATGCTCGGGTTCTGGTTGAGCGTTTTCAGTCCGTGGTAGGCGAGTATGCGGTTCTCCTCGGTGACGGGCACGATGTCGGCAGCTATGCTCACGGCACAGAAGTCGAGCAGCGGGATGAGTCGGGCGAAGGGGATGCCGTTGTTCTTGGCGAATGCCTGCATCAGCTTGAAGCCTACACCACAACCGCAGAGATGCTTGAATGGGTAGGTGTCATCTGGTCGCTTCGGGTTGAGGATAGCCACTGCGGGCGGCAGCTCCTCGTCGGGCATGTGGTGGTCGCAGATGATGAAGTCGATGCCGAGCGACTTGGCGTAGGCAATCTCTTCTACAGCTTTGATACCACAGTCGAGGATGATGATAAGTTTCACGCCTGCCTCCTTGGCGTAGTCGATGCCTTTCTTGCTAACGCCGTAGCCTTCGTCGTAGCGGTCGGGGATGTAATACTCTATGTTCGAGTAGAACTGCTGTATGAACTTGTACACCAGTGCTACCGCCGTGCAACCGTCCACGTCGTAGTCGCCGTAAACAAGGATGCGCTCCTTGCGACCCATCGCGTCGTTGAGGCGGTCGACGGCGAGGTCCATGTCCTTCATGAGGAAGGGGTTGATGAGGTCTGCCAGCTGCGGGTGGAAGAATCGCTTGGCAGCTGACTCTGTTGTTATGCCGCGTCGCATGAGCAGCAGGGCGAGTATCGGGCTGATATTCAGCTTCGCCCCCAGTTCGTCAGCCGCCTGTTTCTCCTCTGTCGCAGGTGACTTGTAATTCCATTTGAATAACATTTGTATATAGTTTTTATTTTTTCTCGGTTTAGGAGTGGGGTGCAGAGTGTCTGCGCGTTTAAGGTAAAACGCGTGTAAAGTTACAAAAAAACTATGGAATAAGAGGAGTGTTTTTTGTGTTTTTAAGTGGCAGGTTAAATTCTTTATACCTAATTATTGTATTTTTGTAGTATATTATCGTTTTGTGTGTTGGCTATTTGTTGTGTGTGTAGTATCCGCATCGACCGACGCAGACATCCGTATCGACCGACGCAGACATCCGCATCGACCGACGCAGACATCTGCGTCGACCGACGCGTATGGATTAATCGTAACTTTTACTATCTTATACAATGAACGTTTATTGATACTATATAAGCGTTCATTTTCTTTTTACGCCCCTCACTGCCTCTGCTTCCAGTGGATTTTCGGGCCAGTAGTGCTTCGGGTATCTGCGTCTTAGCTCCTTGCGCACTTCGAAGTAAGTGCTCTGCCAGAAGCTGGCAAGGTCTTGCGTGAGCTGCACGGGCTTGAAGCCCGGCGACAGAAGTTCCATAAGCACCGGTTGTTTGCCATCGTCAACACATGGCGTGCGCTCCATTCCGAAGCATTCTTGTAAGCGCACGCTCAGCACCGGTGCTTCGGCTCCAGTACGGTAGTCGATGCGTATGTGCGACCCCGTAGGCACTTCGATGTGTGTCGGTGCCAGTCGGTCTACCTCCTGCTGTGCTTCATATGGCAGTAGGTTCCATATTATCTCTGCGAGGTTAAGCTTTCTCAGTTCCTGAACGCTCGACTTCACGCGTCCTCCTTCTTCAAGATAGAACGGCATCCAGTCGGCAGCTGTGCTCAGCAAGTGCTCGGTCGACACGTCGGGCAACGCCAGTTCGGGGTGCCACGCAGCCACTTGCGCCACACGTCGCTGCACCTGCTCCACGGCTTTCTCGCTCCATGCCATCATCGTCAGTCCGTCCTTCTTCATCGCCTCGCACACTATGCTCTTCACTTGTTCTTTGTCGGCATCGTGTATCGGCTTCTCGATGAGCATGAGTTTGCCTATGCGCTGTTCGCGCTGCATCACCACGCAGCACTGCTTGGGGTCCCACGAAATGTTGTCAACCTCCTTTACGAACTCTGCGTTTAGATCCTCTGGGTCTAACGGTGCAGCGAGGAACACTCTGCCCGTAGCTCCTGGTGCACTATGGAGCGATGCTATGGCAAGCCACGAGTGAGCCGACTGCTGGTCGATGGCATCCAACTGCACATTGGCACCACTTGCAAGGCGGTAGCTACCGATGCTGTTCGTGCTGTGTGCGATGCGCTCCGGATAGGCATGAGCCACGAGCAGTCCCACCTCCATAGGTGCAGGGTCGCGGTTTTCCTCGTCGGTGTGTGCCATGCGATGATATTCGGCTGCAATCTTCGCTATGCGCTGCCATCTGCCCATCTGACCCTTACGGCGTGCGGCGCGCAGGGCGGAGAGGCGCAGAGTAAGATCGGTGCCACCGGTCTCGGATAGTGGGTCTTTTTCTTCGAGCAGAGCGGCTATGTCGCAAGCTAAAGAGGTGTTGTTGTGGTGAGATGTTGAGGTGGTGAGGTGTTGTTGGTGCACTTGAGACAAGTGCACCCCCTGAGATGTTGAGGTGGTGAGATTGGTTGTTGCGAGAATCATTCTTGCGATACGCGGGTGGCAGGGTAGTGCTGCCATGCGCTTGCCGATAGGCGTTATATTGCCGTTCTCGTCAATAGCACCGAGCGACATGAGCAGTTCTTTCGCCTTGAACACACCGGCACGTGGCGGCATGGTGAGCCACGGCAGGGCTTCTGCGTCGCTCTCGCCGAAGGCAGCCGTGTCGAGCACCATCGGCGCGAGGTCGGCTTCCTGAATCTCCGGTTTGCGCTGCTCAGCCATCAGATGCTCCGACGCTTTCGTCCAAAGGCGGTAGCACACGCCCTCTGCCACACGTCCGGCGCGACCCATACGCTGTATAGCCATGTCCATGCTGATGCGCACGGTCTGAAGATGACTCAGTCCGGTGCGTGCGTCGAACACTACTTGACGGCACAGACCGGAGTCAATCACTACGCGCACGCCTTCAATCGTGATGGATGTCTCGGCGATAGGCGTTGCTATCACAATCTTGCGCTCGCCAGGTGCAGACGGGGCGATGGCGCGACGCTGGTTCTCTGGCGAGAGGTTGCCGTAAAGGGGGTGTATGGTGAGATGGTGAGGTGTTGTGGTGGTGATGGGTTGAGGTGTTGTTGGTACACTTGAGACAAGTGCACCCCCTGAGGTGTTGAGGTGTTGAGATGGTGTGGTGGTGAGGTGTTGAGGTGTTGTTGGTGCACTTGAGACAAGTGCACCCCCTGAGGTGTTGAGGTGTTGAGAGTTGCTGAGAAGTTCAAAGCAGCGTTCTATCTCTGCCTGTCCTGGTAGAAACACGAGTATGTCGCCTTCGTGTTTCTTGTACGCTTCGATAGTTGTTGAGGCTGCTACGGCGGCTATATCGCGTGGGTCGGTGTCCTCGTCAGCGTAGTGCAGCTCTACGGGGAACATGCGTCCCTCGCTCTCTATTAGCGGAGCCTTCAACGCTGCGCAGATACCGCAGGCATCGATAGTCGCCGACATGATAACAATCTTCAGGTCGGGGCGTATAATCTCTTGTGCCTGGCGTGTTAGTGCGAGTGCAAGGTCGGAGTTGATGCTACGCTCGTGAAACTCGTCGAAGATGACGATGCTCACACCGTCGAGCGTTGCATCGTCTACGAGCATACGTGTGAGGATGCCCTCCGTCAGCACTTCGATGCGTGTACGCTTCGACACCTTGCTTTCGAACCTCACTCTGTAGCCCACCGTCTCGCCCACCGTTTCGTCTAATATCTGCGCCATGCGCTCCGCAATCTGTCGCGCAGCCAGTCGGCGTGGCTCAAGCATGAGTATCTTCTCGCCCTCACCGAGCGAGGAGAGGATGGTCAGAGGCAGTAATGTCGACTTGCCGGCACCAGGCGGAGCCGTGATGACAAGTGAATGGTGCGTTTGCAGTGCGCTGTTCACGTCGTCAGCAATCAGCGAGGCAGGCAGCGAGGCGCACTTTTTTGTTATATCTTGTGTTGAAAATGTCATTCTTACTTTTGATTTGGTCTGCTATGAAAAAACGTTCTTTCTGTTAAAAAACGCATGATTATTAGGTTGCAAAATTAACTCTTCATTTTGACAACCACAAACTAATGCCGTTTTTTTAGTCCATTCGCTTCCTGTTTACAATTGTT